>Ga0310786_10000361_pt1 | contig 73514 bp, 38 predicted proteins | sample AusTroGonzalo_MG_FD_203881 | JGI IMG/M metagenome (GOLD analysis project Ga0310786, IMG submission 203881) | Bovine rumen microbial communities from tropical cattle in Woodstock, Queensland, Australia - Gonzalo_03 (v2) (version 2) | ecosystem: Host-associated > Mammals > Digestive system >... | reverse complement strand
GTTCATTGTGCTATCGGAGCTACGGATGATAATATACATCTTAAAGATTTAAGTGAGTATTTAAAGAATCTTGTAACAAAAATACCACTGAAAGAAATTGGTATAAAGAAAGAAAGTGATAGTAGCTATAGAGAATTGCTGAAATCATCATTTGGTGAAAGTGATGTTATTTCCCTGGAAAAAGGTGAAAATACAATATTATTCGAAATCTCTCTTGCGAACCTCGAATTTATCAAGGACATTAATTGGAAATGGTTAACATTAGGTTCTTTTGGTGCTGACTTTAAAGCTTATATTAAGCTAGATCTTTATATACTCGATGATGAAAGTTTGTGCTTTGGAGATTGTTGCCTTGACGGAATCGGTGTCGGGCTAAGTGCGTCAAATATTGAAAATCTTAAAGTTGGTGCGCTTGATGTTGATTTTGGTGGTAAAGGAAAATTCAGTTTTAATATAACGATTGATCCTAGTGCTGATGATTTTAGCAGTGCAATTACCGATAAGGAGCTTAAATTAGAAAGCGAAGGTTTGAGTGTTAATGGATTTAAAATTTCTGACCAAAAAGAAACTCTTGCCTACAATATTGATTCTGATAAATGGACTCTTCCCTCGAAAATAGAAAACTTTGAATCGCTTTTTAATGCCGATATATTCACGATCTCAAATTTTATTCGCGCTGCGGAAATGGTTCCGTTCCTGAATGATTTGGAAATTCCAATTGCTGGTGGCGTTAAAGTTGTAGATCTTGCTTCTAAGGTGGATTCTGTTGGAAAAGATATCTCGCTTGCTGTTGCAAATACAATGCAAAAGGCGGATGCTGCTACGGGGTATTTGTACAGCATTGATGTTGAATCTCTGAAAAAAGCTTTTGCGGAAATCGCAAAAGACAAGTGCGAGAATTTCCTTGAATCCGTTGAACTTAAAGTTGCGAATTCTGATGCTTTGATATCTAACCTTTTAATTCAAAATTCTAGTAGTAGCTTGATTGGCCTGAAGTCGGGCAAAAATGTCTTTAATATGACTTTTAAGCCATTCTCCAAAATATTAGATAATTTGTCCGTTTATGATATTGATTTGCCCGATGTGACTATCAATACGGAAATTGCTGTAACGTTCAGCTTTGATATTGATGACTCCGGTTTAATGAGCAACTTTGGTTTTGTTTTGGATTTGTTTAAGATTGGTTTAAAGCCTTCTGGCAGTAATCCACTTCTGACCATCGCCGATGACGGATTTGTTGCCTCTTTCTTCAAGAATAATAATGGCAAATTTGAATGGGATTTTAATGGCATTGATGTTTTGCGTGAATTCAGCTTTGTATCTGTAACTTCAGCACTCGCTCAAATTTCTTATCTGAAGAAGCTTAAAGTAACCATTGGCGATAAATTATTCGGTGTGGATGAACTTATTGAAAATGTCGGCGATTTATGGGAAAATTTTGGTAAGGCCTTCCAAGGTGCTATTGATGTAAAGAATGCTCTTACAGATGGCATTAGCTTGGATACTGCAACTTTAAAAGAATCCTTCAATAATCTCATTCAGGATAAACAGGATGAAATAAATTCTTGGCTTTCGGACATCAGGATTGTTGCAGGCTCTATTGATAAATTTGAAGATGTTAAGAATGATTGGATTGACATCTTGAGTGCTGATGTTAGCGATCTTGCTTTGTTACCATCAAAAGATTATTCATTTACGGTTATATTTACCCCGAAAGCTGCTAATTTAGAAAATCTCAGTATTTTTGGATTTTCGTTGGCTAGTGGTCTTGGCTTGAATGCTTCGATTGCTCTGAATATTTCTGTGACAAATGAAAGTGGTATTGTGCAACTTAAAGCCGAACCCGCTTTCGTGGCTTTGGGCGCCACTGTGGATAATCTTCCGAAGGGGCTTCCGTTTACCTTTGATGGGAATGATAAAACCGTTCGCATTTCTTGGGATGGCAAGAATGGGTGGGATTTCAATACTCCGGAACTCAAGTGGAAGAGCAATTTCTCGCTTGAAACGCTTCTCAACGGACTTCAAGACGCCAATTTCCCGTTCATGGATAAATTGTCGTTTAAAATTGGTGGTGAACCCTATAGCATTGTAAAGATTGCTCAAAATATCAACAATTACTGGAGTGCATTCTCTGGCTCGTTCTATCAAACCGTGAAGAGTACTGGAAGTGCAGAAAAGAAGGTCGTGTTGAACTTGAATAATCTCGCGACGAACTTCAATGCTGCTCTTGAACAGCAACAAGGCAAGTTGGGCGACTTTATTGAGAAAATAGGAATCTTTAAAACCGAACTGTACGATAAAATTAAAAAAGATAGTGACGGTTTCGCCAATGTGTTTAAAGCCGTTTCTGAAAGTGGAGTGGCAGGGCCGCAGCTAGCTCTCGGAAATCTCGATAATGTAGATGATTTGTCTGAGAAATATATTGAACTAGTTGAAGGGACGAATAAGATTACCGTTGCCTTTACGCCGAAACAACTTGGCCTGGAAAAACTTGACCTTGAATTGTTCAATCTTGGTAAGGTGGATTTCGATGCCACGATTGCTCTTGACCTTACATTGAATGTAAAAGGTAGTACTGTCACATTTGCTGGTGTTGCACTCCATGAATTTAATCTGAAAGTGGTGAAGGAAACCGCCTCCGAATTTAAGTTATTGGGTCAAAAGGCGGACATCAAGAGCGGAAAGGTTTCTTTTGATGTTTCTGTAAGCGGTCGTAAGTTTGATCTCAAGAAATGCGATATTAAATTTAGCTTTGATAAGCTTGACATAAAGAGAGGCTCCACATCACTTGTGTCGCTGGGTAAAGATGATAAATTTGCTTACCAGAACGGCAAATGGGTTTATCCTGACATATTCGATAAGTTCGTTTCTATTTTGAAAAATAGCGAGTTCACGCTTTCGAATTTGCTTACAGTGGCCAAGGCCTTTGATATACCTGTATTGAATACTCGTACTTTCAATATCGCAAATCACGACTATACGATTACTGAAATTGTAGAAAAGGTGGACTCTGTCTGGAATAACCTTTCGATCGCGGTTCAGCAATGTATGAGTAAGGCTGAAAATATTGGAAGCCAGGCTCAAAATAAAATTTCGCTCAAACTCGAAGAACTGTCAACGATGTTTGAAGAATACGCTGGTGATGATTATGCTGTTGTAAAGAGTTTGCTTTCTCACATAAGCGTCCTGGATAACATTACTGGATCTGGTTTTGAAAATGCGAATCTGGGGACTCAGGATCTTTTGACCAAACCTATAAAGACGCTTGGGCTCAATGTTGGTTCCAATAAGATTTCGTTTGTCCTTGATACGAAAAACTTTAGCAATAATCTGAAAATCTACTCGGTAAATATTGATAATATTTCAGGTTCCTTCAAGGTTCAGGTCGATGTCTGTTTTGACGTTACTGCAGACGGAAAGATTAAAAATTTCAAAACAAGTTTGCATGAATTGAAATTGGATATTGATCTTTCGAAGAATAGCAATATTGCTATGTTGCCGATTGAAGTGGAGAATAATCATGTAAGCTTTGATTTTATTGAGGGACGTGGGTGGAATCCCCCAAAAATGAGATTGAAACCTTTAGGCGATATCTTCAAAAATATCGATTTCACGAATATTCCTTACATCAAGGATTTGAATCTTACAATTGCTGGGCAGCAATTGAATGTTGCTGCTGTTATGGATTCGGTTAAGGATTTTTGGTTTAGTTCTTCGCAGGCGATACAATGTGCTATAGAAAAGAGCAAAACGAAAACTGGTGAATTTGATGCTGATATTAATAAGCTGAATTCAATGTTCGATGAATTGTGCAGGAACAGTCAATCTGAAATTGCTGCTCTGCTAGGTAACGTGAAGGTTACAGCGGACAATGTCAGTATGTATCGAACATTGACCAATGCTTACGAATTGTGGGCAAATGACAATATCACTACCAAATCGATTTTGACGGGTAAAGAATTTACGTTTGTATATTCTATTCAACCGGCTTATCTGAACAAGTTTGAACTGTACTCAATTCCGCTAGGCTCCCTTGGTTTCGGCATGGATGTTGCCGTTAAAGTTACGGTCTCTGAAGGTGGAACTGAAGGACTTGTATTTACTCCGTCTTTGACGGGCATTGCGCTGAATATCGATCTCTCTTCGAGTGTGGTTGATGGTTTGCCCATCACGTTCGACAGCAAGAATATCCGAATTTCTTACTCGGGAGCTTCGTCTAATCCTTGGAATGTCGAACTGCCAGATTTCCATATGAATAATGAGAATCTGTCGATTGAAAACATTATAGCAAGTGCAGCCAATTTGCCGTTGTTGAAAGATTGGAAATTTACTGTTGCTGGCGAAACGATTTCTGTTGCAGATGTCATAACTAAGGTGAATACCGTTTGGAATGACGTTTGTTTAGCCGTGAATAATGCAAAAGACAATCATAAATTGAATCTTGCATCATTGAGAAATGCGTTTAGTGAACTTGTTGGTAGTCAAATAAATGCCTTCAAAAATTATATTGGCGATATAAGTGTACTTGTTCAAAGAGTTGTTGATGTGGATGCCGGTACTTTAGGTGAAGTTCCTGTTAGCCTTTTTGGAACAGATCCCTTAAGTGAAACTCTTGAATTTGCAGATGGTGATACCAAGACTCTCAAGTTTAAATTTACGCCTACATTGTCATTGGCGAATGGCGTTAAATTTGGTCCGCTCGAAGTATCTAGCGCTCAAATGAATGCGACTATTGATGCCGAATTATCTATAACATATGAAAATGGTGGATTTAGTTTTGATAGAGTTGCTGTAAATGATTTCTCAATAAAGTTGTCTGCTTCTGCAGCACCATCGAAAACAATTGATTTATTCGGTGCTAAAGCGTCAATAACTAATTTGACATTAGATGGAACTCTGAACATTGATTTCAAAAATGCAAATAATCCGTTGGCTGGAAATGTTAAACTTGGATATGATGGAATTAGTATCAATTCCTTGTCATTTGGAAGCGGCGAATTTGGTTATGATTTTGAAAAGAATGCATTGACGTATCCGAGTGGTCTTGACGAAATTTTCAACATGGATCTTTCTTTGCAGACTATACTCAGTTTTGCAGAAAAGATGAATATTCCGTATATTGGTGAAAAAATCGAAATTGCTGGGGTGGGGAAACTCTCTGTTATAGATATTGCCAAGAATGTTGATTCTGTTCGGTCCAATTTGTCTATTGCATTGAAAAGTCTGGTTGCAGAATCTAAATCGGTTATTAATGTAAATGATTTGTATAATCGATTTAAAGGTCAGTTGGGGAACTCTTATTCAACTTTGGTTAACGGATTTAGTACATCAAAGGTTAATATCGGTGAATTTGTACTCGATTTGAAGACTGGAGCGGTCACGAAGGTGACGGAGACGGGTGAAGAACTGGTAGCGGATTTTACACAGGATGGCTTTATAGCGCTTTCGAGTTCTCTAAAATTTGACTTTGTTTTTGCTTTAACTGTTGCCCCCATAACCATTTTAAATACACCTTGCAACCCTGTTGTTAATATTGGTTTTGGACTTGCTTTCGATTGCAATTCCCGCAAATTTTCGTTTGATACTGATAAACAACTTTTATTTGCGATAGTTGTGCCTAATATTTTATCGAGTGATCCTACGATTAATACCATATCTCCGTTTGTGGTAAAGCCCGAAGGTAATACGCCTCAATGCTTATGGATAAAAGTCGTGAAAGATGATTCAAATGGCTGGAGATTTGAACATAACGTTATTGCAAATCCTTCATTTTCTGTTGAAAATCTGCTAAAAGGCTTGGCGTCGATTGATTTTGCGACTTTGATTAAATCTATTAGTAATGTAAAAATACCGTTTATTAATAAGTCCCTTAATGATGTTAAGTTTAAATGTGGCGAAGTTGAATATAGCATACCTTCTGTTGTAGAAACAATGGGTAAGTATTGGACAATGGTGTCTAAGGCAATTAATCTTCCGAGTGCTTGCCTTGTGTCTGCTGATAATTCTGAGATTGCACAAATACAATTAGGGAATGTTGTTAATTTCTTGGCTACTTCTACGAATATGGTGCCAGAAAGCTTATTGAAACAGCTTGACTTGGTTGTTGATGGTGCAAAAACGTATGCGAATATTTTAAATAATACATCAATTACAGATATTATCAGTTTTGACAAGAATACATCGAAAAATTTTGTATTTGCTTTTACTCCCCAAACATTGAGATTTGATAATCTTGATTTGGGAGCCTTTAAATTAACGGATGTTGATATTGATTTTAAATTTAACCTAAATGTAACGTTGACTTGGGATGGCCAGAAGTTTGACGTCGACTATAATTTTGATTCTGTTGGCTTGAATATTAATAAGACAATAGGCAAAAATGGTGCAGTAGAAAGCATTTCGATGGCGCTGTTTGAAGCTGATGTAAAACGAGGTAATTTTAAGTTGGACCTTGTTTTGAATAAAAATTTAAGCCTTGATTTATCAAAATCTAGTGCCTTGTTTACTTATGATTCAATTGCATTGAAGGCTGGGAAGGCTAATCTAGTTTCGCTTTCGAAGGCTGATGGTGATTTTTCGTACAACTTTAGTTCTAACGAATGGAGCATTCCTGAAAAAATAAAGAGCTTTACTTCGCTTTCTGGTGCATCCCTTGTCAATAAAATCCATATTATTGTAAATACGATGCAGACTGCGTTGCGTAGCCTTGTTGAGCAAAAGACAAAGCTTGATTTCTTGGATGGCTCGATTGATACGATTGTCGATATCGTGGACAAGGTTCAAACTTTTGTTTACGGCAATGATAAAGTTGCCGGTTTGCTGAAGTACGTCAATGGCTCTTATGTCCCCAATTTTGATTCGTTGGATGAATTAAAGAATAGATTTAATCGTGAATGGATTCGATTGTTTAAATTACGAGACGAAGAAGTATTAAATAAATCAGATGAATTATGGACTGCTGATGATTATAAGATTAAAGATAAAGATGATAAAGACGTTTTACCATTAGATCTCGAGTATGAATACGATACTAAAGGTGATGTTATTGCCATTAATCTAAATTTTGAACTTGTCTTTGAAATTGCAAAAGAATTTGGCTTGGATTTCTCCTCGTCATTGGCTAAGGCGTCAAATGGACTTGCCAATATAAGCACAAGTGGCTATGTCTCTGCCAGTGGTAAGGCGGGTATGATATTTAATTTGAAGGTGGATCTTGAGAAAAAAGAGGTTAATGGAAATACTACTTTAGCGGAAGTGTTGGTAGATGAAAATACTAATACTTTAAATGAAAAAGAAAAATATACGGAATTTTCTTTTAATAACAATACTATTTGTTTTGATGAATCGATTGATATAAATCTTGTTGATCCTTCTGATTCCTCGAAAAAATTGGATTCCTTTACAATTGTTAAGGATGCCAATCTTACTGAGAATTCTTGGAATGTACATTCGGGTGGTGGCTCTGCAACAATTGAATTTACGGAATCAAATCAACTCCGCATTATATTCAATCAGGAATTTGATATCAATGGCAGTAGTAGTGCGGATGCCTTTGCTGAATTGAAACTTACGGGTTCTAATCTGCAAACTGTATTGGATGTTGATCGTCAAACACATGGAACAGATCCTAAGCAGTATTTAGATTTTAAAGTAAAAAGTAAAAAAACGGATGATGTTAAATCGATTAGCATTGATTTGGGAAAGATTGATGAACTCTGCTTGGCAGGAATTATCTCGAATGATGCTGATACTAAATGGGTTGATAAAATCAACGAATACCTTTCTTTACAGAAAACGGAAGATAACAAACTTGTATTGTCCGATAAGACAATTAGTGATTTGATTTCGGATAGTGGTGTTGCTGAAGGTAATTCAATTATGAATACCTATGGCATATATGCTCTTGAAGCGAAAGTTGATGGGACGGGTTCTGTAACCGCCGTTAAGTTCGGCTGTGATCCAAGAAAGGTTCAAGGCTATGCAACCGACGAAAAAGGCAAAGTTAAGTCCGAATACTACTTGCTTTGTAATGATGCTGGAAAAGTAACGTATATGCGCCTTTCTGGTAAAATCACTCCTTCTGGTAAGGTGGCAACTTCTGGTTTGACTGGGGCGTTTATATATCTAAAGAAAGATGGAAATGGAGAACAATTTGCTAAAATTGAAGATTCGTATGATAAATATCAATTTGTAAAAATAGCGAAAAAAGTGTATGACTTCAATGAAAAAGATGATGCACAATCAGCTGTTGATTCTTTAAATAATCAGCTTTCTCAAAAATGGAATGGTTTGGTTAAGGCTACTTACGCATTGATCAAAACCAAAGATAATCAGCAAAAGTATGTTATTAGTATTATTCTTGCGGAAGGAGCTGATCCGAATAAAGTTGTAATCAAGAACTCTGACTCCGTTCTTGAGGTAAAAATACAACAGAATGCAAATAATGCATCCGTTTATGTAAATACAAGTGATTGTTTGGATGCTTTAAGCCTGGCAAATGCTATTGATTCGTCTATTATATGTACTGCAAAAAATGAAGCATGGCTTGAATCTGCAGCCAAGGTGTCTGTTTCTGTCGTTGATGGAAATATCGTATTTACCTCAGCTGATGATGTTTCTGTAACGTGCAGTGATTTGAGCAAAAAATCTGTTGAATCAGAGACAGACTTTATTTTGTTTGCTACAGGTCAAGAAGATAAAGCTTCTAAAGTTGACTTCCAAAATCTCGGTATTGTATTTAAATCTACTACAAAACTGAGTGATGTTCTAGACGGTATTAGTACTGTATTTAATTCTAGTACTGTGTTTGAATCTAATGAAGTCGAAATCATTTGTCAGCGTAAAGATGGTACATTCTTAGATCATCTCGAAATTCGTTATAAAAATGAAAGCGTGTCAAATGCTGCTTTCGAAATAAAAAATATTGGCACAAGCAACATCTTGCATTTGCTGGGATTCTCTTCTCACCAAAAGTCTGTTGCGGATGCCTCTGGATATCAATACATTTGTGGTGGCTCCATACTTGGATATGATTGGTCTAAACTTATTAGCTTAGATAACGTGAAAACTGAGGTTTACGCAAATGCTAAACTTGAAGTTGGCACGGATATTTCTGTAAAGGAAGTTAAGCAAGATAAATACTCTGACAAGGCCACTATTGTACTGAAAGAAGCGGATAGCCATGTCTATAGTGTTGGCGGGTTCATTAAGATTAATGATGGAGATGATAACCCTAAGAATGATAAATTCTTCAGAATTACAAATGTAAAGCATAATGATGAAGGCAGGGCTGTCTCTATTGAGGTTGAGCCTTATTGTAGTGCATCGTCTCAAGACCTTGATATAAATAAGACTTTGGTTTATGTTGCAAGTGCTAACGCTTCAGTAGGATTTTTGGGTGTTGATATCTTTGCTGAAGGTTCTTTGGATTTGAAAGCTTCGTTTGCATTGAAGGAACCGGGACAAAATGAGAAACCTAATTTCATGGGCTTTAAGGTCGAGACCTCTCTAGAAATTGGTACAAAAAAAGGACAAACGAGCGAAATTGAAAATAACGGCTTTAGTATTTCTGCTTACACTGATTTGTTTGGTGATTCTGAAAACTTAGTTTTTGGTAGCATAAAAGTTGTTGAAGACAAAAATACTGAATCATATAGTGTACAACCTGAAATTAAATTAAATACTAAAATTTTAGACCGCTTCACGAACTTCTCCATAGAACAGCTTTATACTGTTTTGGAAAAGATTATTGATAAATTAAATGATATTACGAAAAATACTCAGAAGGTAAAAATTCCTGTTATCAATAAGTCTGTTGGTGACTTGGTAAACGTTGCCAATGACTTGCGTGATATTATCAAGGAACTTCGCGCACAGAAGGTTACCAGCATCCAGTCTTTGGCGAATCTTTTGAATACCTACATGGAAAAGAGCCATTTCAGGACTCATTATGGTGAAAAGATTTTTGATTTGCAATATGATGTTAACACAAGTTCTGTGAATGTTGTGTTTAATGTCGAAAAACTCTTTAAGACTAGCCACAATTTCAATTTTGGTACGACTGGAGCGGGCGTCAGTGGCGAAGCGGCTATAGAAGTTCAGGGAAGCTTCTGGTTTACCTTGAATGCAACCATGTCTGTAGATGATAAAGGTGTAGAATTAACCGTCAACAAGTCAATAGACTTCGGTGCTGATATCGCCCTTATCGGTGATAACCTCAGCTTTAAGTTGGGTATTGATAAGAAAGATGATTCGCTATTGGGTAACTTGATTTCTGTGGGTGACGAAAACAAGAAAGCCTACATGTATGGAAAGGCCTGCCTGTTGGGATCCATTGTGAATAAAGACAAAGCTGGCGATCCAATTAAACTGTTTAAAGGAACGGGTGTTCTTGTTGATTTCTCTTTGCCGATAGCCGTCTTTGGTAGGTTGCCGATTAATGTTTGTGGCATGTCTCTTGGTGATGTGCTGATTGGTCTTGACGATAATGGCAAGGTCTCGTTTAGCGAGTATAATGGCTTTGCTGAGTGCGAAAAAGCCGTTAACGCCGTAATGCGAAACTATGTGAATGATTGGAATGAGAAACGTGCGGCTACTGCTACGACAACTACGCCAATCCTCGATAAGTCTATCTTTGTTGCTACGTCTGACGTTGATTTGGCTTTCGATTTTTGGTTAAATGATGATGCTAAGAGTGGTGAATCTGATGCGGGTGACAATACCGCTGCAACGACTGGAAACGCAGCCGCATCAAAGAAGTTTGTCGTTGATTTCTCTAGTGTGTACGATGAAATCACAAAACTTGCTGATTTTGCCAATTTGGATTGGTTTACCCAGATTAGGCTTGCCGTTGCAGGCTTGAACAACCTCTTTGATTATCTGGAAAGTCACATCAATAGCAATATGGCCAAATCGCTCAAGTCCGTGCCTGTTGTTGGTAGTGCATTGAGCAGTGGTGTAGATTTCTTGAGCGTGCTTAAGAATAAGGTCCTTGATCCGTTCTCGAAGTTCGTGTACGAAACATCGGGCCTCTCTGCAGAAATGCTTGCCAAGAAGATGAATGGTTTGCTTAATGGCTATTTCAATGATTCTGCATTAGATTTGAATGCTTCTGATGTTTTTGATTGGATCGGTGGTCAAGCATGGCAGAGCGTTGATGGAAAAAATAATGGAACATGGTATCGTTCAACGAGGGATTCTGCGGAATGGTTCTTCCAGTTGGGTAAAACTTATGAGTGTGGTGCCGATATAGGCTTTGATTTGGGTTTGCCGGGACTTGGAATTGAAGGTGAAGCTGGTCTTTCGCTTTCCTTGAATTGGACTTTGGACTTTGGATTTGGCATTTCTAAAACAGAAGGTTTCTATTTCATCTTTAAACAGGGTGACGAAATTACGGTGACAGCTATTGCTGGCTTTAAACCAAATTCTAAAATATTGGGTTCTTTTGCAGGGTTAGGTTTGCTTCTTGAGCCTGATCAAACAACAAGTATTGAAGTTGGTTTTGGTTTAGATCTTGCTAATGCTAAAGAGCAGAATAAGTATATAGGCCATCAAACCATTTCCATGTCAGAAGATGATTTGAAGCTCAAGGAAAGAGGGAAAGATAGACATGAAATTGAAAAGCTGAAGGGTAAAGCGGGGGCTGATACCTTAATTGCGAATTACAAAGAAAAACATACGACCAAGAATATAGGCAAAATTGCCGTAACAGAAGCGTTCTCGGAATTGGCTTTCTCCTATTATGCCGATTTAACGATTGAAGCGGGGATGTCTGTTGGTATTGCACGAGATCTTGAAGGTAAAGTTGATGGAGATGCTCCGAGGTTCCCGAACATTAAAGGAAAATTTGAATTTCAAGCGTCTGCAGACCATGAAAATAGTTTGGGTATAAACAAACTCGGTTTCACTGAATTGAAATTCGACATGGGTTCCTTTATCGGCAGCGTACTTGGACCGATCATTTCAAAGATACAGACGGTGATTAAGCCGTTGGAACCGCTCATTGACTTCTTGATGACTCCGTTCCCGGTGTTGGATGACCTCGGTGTTGAAATTACGCCGCTTGACTTGGCCAAGCAGTTTAGCAAGGGCAAGTTCGATGATTCCATGGTCAAGGCAATCAAGGACTTGATTACAATCTCCAATTCGATATCTGCTGTTGGCAAAGAGTTGACGATTGGTTTGGGTGATTTCTGGTTGATGAAGAATGGTGGTGGTGATTTAAATGATGATGCGGAATTGTTCCTCAAAGGCGAAAAATCACGCTCTACGCTATACAACAATCTTGACAAGTATGCCGATAAAATCAATGATACCAACTTCTCCACTCAGGCTTCAAGTACCGTAAGCAGTGCTGGTTTCAATGTTGGTGATGGCAGCTGGTATTTCTTCTGGCAGGAACCGTCTAAGATATTCCAGTACCTCCTTGGTGAAGATATCGACTTGGTCAAATACACCATGCCAAGGCTCAGCTTCGACTTTAGCTGGGATAAGTTTATCCGCATCTGGGGTCCGCTTGGTGCACGTTTGGGCGTTTCATTCGGTGCGTCCATTCAGCTGGGCTTCGGTTACGATACGCTTGGCATTCGCCAGTTCATTAGCAGCGGTTACAAGGATTACAGCCGCTTTATCAACGGATTCTACGTTGCTGATAAGGACGACAAGGACAACGATGTGAACGAACTTTCGTTCCATGGCGGTCTCTCAGCGTCTGCTGAAATCAACGTGGGCGTATCAGCTGGTGTCGGTGGCGGCGTTGATATCAACGTGGGCTTCAACCTTTACGATCCGAACCACGATGGTAAGGTTCGCTTGGGCGAAATGGGCCAAATTATCAAGAATGATGGCCTGTTCGGCATGTTCGACGTTAACGGTGCAATTACGGCTAAACTCTATGCGTATGTAGATTTGCTGTTCTACACCAAGAAGTGGAACATCACGGGCGATAAGACTCTGTTCAGCTTCAATTACGAACATTCGACATCTCCGGTATTGGCTTCAGAAAATGATGATGGCAATGTTGTTGCGAATGCGGGCCAGAATGCTGGTGAACGTATATCTACCGACAAGACGAACCCCACGCTTAATGATGACGATGAAACACTGAAGTATCACATTAGTGGTAAGACTATTACATGGAATGGCGGTAACGCAACCGTTAATGGAGATAATGGTAAGTTCATCATTAATTCTGAAAAAGGGAACGATACAATTATTGTAACTGGATCGGCTGAATGTAATATCGAAATCATGGGTGGCGATGGTGACGATATTATCGATTTGTCTGGGTTGGAGATTAAGGATGGTTATGCCGTCATCATTTGGGGTGGTGCCGGTAACGATACTATCAAGGCGGCTCAAGGCCTGAACATTATCTTTGGTGACACGGGCGTGGTCCGTATTGATGAAGAAAAAGATGAAAAAGATAATTTTGTCCGTAAATTTGTAGCGGAAGCTAATGTTGACGCTGGTGTTGCTGGTAAGGACATAATTATTGGAAGTACCGGTCGTGATATCATCTTTGGCGGTGCCGGTGTCGACCAGATTGACGCTGGTGCTGGTAACGATATCGTCTTCGGTGACGGTGGTAAGATTGATTTCAATGTAACAGAAGTTGAAAAGAATAATCTTATTACGGATAATCAAGTTGATGAAGACGCGGAAAAAACTACTGAAGAAGAGAAAAAACCTACTGTTAATGAACTTAAATTTGTTGCAGCATCAAGCTTTGATGGTAACATTGTTAAAGCTACCCGTACCGATATCAGTGTTGATGGTGGTGACGATGTAATTATCGGCGGTGCTGGTGACGATGTGATTTACGGTGGTGCTGGCGATGACCGTATTGATGGCGGTGCCGGTAACGATACCATTTATGGTGAACGTGGCAATGATCGTCTCCTTGGTGGTTCGGGTAACGATACTATCTACGGTGGCGTGGGTCATGATATCATCTTCGGTGACGGAATCCAGAGCGAACAAAATGTTCCTGGCAAAACAGAAAAAGTTATTGTTGATTCTGTAGATGTTAAAACTTTGTTCGCTGAAAAGTTCTACAGTGATGAGTTCAAGGCTGCCCAATTTAAGAACGGCTATGTTGTAAACAAGTCAGAATTCAATGTTGTCGGTTCTACGCAAAGCGCTGATGACGGAGTTGCCGGTGCCGATAAGATTTATGGTGGTGAAGGCGATGACTTGATTTTTGGCGACAACGGTACTGAAGTTGCTAATGTAGCGAATGGCAATGACATTATCGAAGGCGGTCTTGGCAATGACATCTTGGATGGTAACGGTGGTAACGATACCATTAGCGGTGGCATTGGTAACGATATCATTTACGGTGGTTCTGGTGACGACCGTATTGATGGCGGTGCCGGTAACGATAGCTTGTATGGCGACCAAGGAATTCGTCAGTATAAGAATAGCGATGGCTTTACAAAGTTCAGCAACAAACAGATTACATTTGGCGAAAATCTTGGCTTGTCAGGGACTCTCTATAAAGATGCCGTAAGTGTAGAAATTAATGGTATTAAGGATGGTAACGATAAGATTGTTACGGGCCCGGGCATGGACTTTGTCGATGGTCAGGGTGGTAACGATCAGGTCACGGTCTCGTTTATGGGCGGTGGCGATACCAGCTATGCCAACATTACGGATTCGGGTAAGGATACAGAAAAGAACGTGCTTACCATCGAAGGTACTGAATACGACGATACAATGTTGATGCGTATGAATACCGAGAAAAAGACTGTTGGTGGAAATGAAAAAATTGAACATACACTTGGCTTTGTTGCTTTGACACCGCAGAACCCAGAGACAACGGAAACATTTGCCAACACGAATATCGAACGCGTCAACTTCACGAAGGGTATCAATGTCGTGAATATTAACGCCAATGGTGGTGACGATAAGATTTACATCGATGGTACGGCCAAGATGACGAACGTCGATGGCGGTGCCGGTGATGACCAAATCCAAATCGGCCAGCTCTATAATTCTGAACGCAAGGCCAAAACGCAGGGTATTGCTCCTGATGACGGCTTTGAAACCATCAAGACTGCTGATGAAGAATATCTCAGCGATGGCGTTACCGAAAGTACGACTTTGAATGTTGAAGGTGGTGTAGGTGCTGATACCATCATCTCTCTCCACAACAAGGGTAAGTTGAACATGGCGGGCGGTCTTGGTGACGATACGTTTGCCATCCATAACTTTGAAACAAAAGACGAAACAACAGGTAAGACTACGCCGATTACCGGTGGTGCGCTCTCTGTCGATGGTGGCCGTGGATTCGATCGTTTGAACATTTCTGGCACGAATGGCGATGATACTGCTGTCATTTCGAAGGAAGGAACACTTAGCAACTCTGTCGGCGTTAAGGCTGTTGGTGTTGAAAAATCGACGTTCTGTGCTGCTGGTGGCGACGACATATTCTATGTTATCGGCAATAACAAGGGTGAACAAACCGTCGTTGAAGGTGGCCATGGTAACGATACCGTGTCTATTGGCGGTAGCCTTGACGAAGAAGCTACGCTTCGCAGTGCCGATGCTTATGGACAAAAGAATACCCTTTCGTTTGAACTGCTGACTGGTGATAAACTGGAAGGTGAACGAAAGAATAACTTTGATTCCCAGGCTTCTGCAAAGACTAAGACGATTAACGAATCTTATACGGTTCTTGATACTTCAAAGGCTCCGGCAGTATTTATTGCGACCCAGAAAAATGGTGCTTATGTTATTGATAATTCTGTGATTGAAATTACTGAAGGTAAAACGGAAACTCAGGAAATTCAAGGTAAAACAGAAAAGGTACCGCAGTTCTATGTGGCATATTCCGGTGATTTGAAGGGCGGTGAAATCAAGGTTACTTTGACTGCTCCGATGCTTTCGACATCTGCTTTGCAGAGTGGCGATAGGGAAATTTTGATTAGCTTGGATGGAGATTCTTATGAATCGTTCAAGGAAATCGTAATTACGGATAAATCTCAACCTGTAGCTGTTTATGTTAAGGCTCTTGACGACTTTTTGCGCGAAGAAGATCTTGTCAAGACTATCATGGTGGATTGCGTGTGGACTCATGACGGTGCAAGCGAAAGCCTTGAAAAGTCTGCAAACTCCGTTATGGTGAATGTAAAGGATTCTAAGGCGGTCACTGATACAGCCGAATTAGGAAAGCTCCTGACTAGGTCCGATGAATTTGTCATCTCTGGATTGCCGATTGAATTGGGAGAGATCCCGGTTGCGTTGAATAATGAATCTATGAAAGTCTATATCCAAGGCGTTGATGGATTCTTGACTGCAGCTTCGGATTATAAGCTTGATTCAACAACGGTTGATGGAAAGTCGATTTATACATTGACGTTGATTGGCAATGAATATACGAAGGATGTGTATAAAGGTAGGACTCTTGTCGTGAACTATCGTTCTAACACGATGGCAATAAGCGACTCCAGAATTCGCTTGGCTTACGATAACGTTGATCCTTCTACGGACTTTAAAGTTAGATACGTTTTTGAAGCAGAATCTGTAGATCCGTCTAATCCTCAATTGGTTGAAAAGACCATTTTAAGCAAGACTGCTCTCGAAGAGGCTTTGAAGAATAAGTCTGATACTACTGGTGTTGATACTTCTGTTTACTACGCGCTGAACGGCAATGTTCTTGCGTTCTACAACAGTACAAATAAACAGCTTGTCAATCTGTATGGTACGATAAGCATCACTGCATCGGAATGGCTTAAAGATGATGCTGATGGTCAAAATACCAACGAAACCACTACAGATCCTGTTGAAAAGAATAGCTTCTTGACAATATCCGAATCTTCACGTTACCTCGTTGAAAAGAGTTATGTGGATGATGCGGCTAACCCTGGACAGAAGGTTCTTGAAAAAGACAATTCGTACAATTCGACTTCGTTTACAGTTAAATTTAATGAAGCTGTTGCGGAAAACAGGTTTGTCTATGTAAAGGTTGATGTTGCTGCTATCGTTGCTAAGATGTCTGATGTCGATGACGAAAGCAAGAAGGTCAAGAATCTTTCCCTTACGGTTTTCGATGGCTCCAAGTATCTTAATCCTGAAGCCGATGGCTCTTATATCCTTGCCTTTAAGGGCGTGAAAGGCGGAACTCCGATTGAAAGCTACGTTATTACGCTGGTTGCGGATCATGATGATTCTGTTGAAGATTACGGCATTGTCACGATTCCGGCGGGTGAAGGTGACAGTGGAAAGACGATTGAAGATATCGAAGGCAGCGTGTATGCTTATGGTGAAGGTGCTGGCATGGATGCAGACTTCGGTAATCCTGAAGTTCTCCATTACAAGCACAAGTACGCTGATGTTACAGGCAATGTCGTTCAGGCAAGTAAGGATGATGAAAAGAATAGCTTTGATATTTCTAAGTTGCCTGTCGTTTCCCGTATTAGTGATGAAGGCTTGACGATTACGATTACGAAGTCTGATCTGACGCCTGATGATCTTGTGAAGAAGGGCAATACCGTTAAGATTATCCAGAATGAAGCTTCGTCAAAGTGGTACCGCATTGAAGATGTAACTGAAAAAGACGGAAAGCTGGATATATTGCTGAATGAATCAATCTATGGTTATGAAGAAGAGGGTTGTCGCTTGATGTTCTCTGGGCAGAAGGATTACCTCTTCACGGATGAGGACGACAATACTGACCGAATCTTCGTGAATAACCAGGATTCCGAAGCTGCTGCACACAGTATATTTGAAAGCTATTCCGCTGAAAATGAGGATGGTGAAGAGGAAGAAATTATTGACTCCCTCAAGTTTACGAATAAGGATAAGACTGTCGAAGTTGCAGATCAGTGGCAGGGCGAAATTGTCGCGAACCACATCGAATATGGTGAATACAATCTCGGTTCTGATTCTGATGAAGTCGAAATTTCGAAGACCCTTTACCGTAAAGATGGATTCCAGACATTCACTGTTGTGAATACAGGTGATGGCGAAGATGATATCACTGTCCATAGCTATGAGGATAATTATGATGGCCAGCTTGTTATCAATGCCGAAGAAGGTGGCGATGACACTGAAGGCAGTGGCGATAAAATCAATGCTGTTTCAGGTAAAATTACCAAAGATGGCATGATAATCTTTGGTGGCGAAGGTCGCGATACTATTAACGTGTCTCAGGGCGTGATAGCATTCGGCGATAAGGGCCACATCGAGTATTCGAAACCGATTGATGCAACGGATTCGACTAAGCGCGAAGTTGTTACGAGCTTGGGTTACACGGAAGTTGACAGAAATGGTGTAAAGACTTACGAGACCATTCACACAAAGATTTCCAAGGACAAGAAGACCGGCTATATCGAAAAGCAGACGGATGGTGTCGCTCGTGGTGCAACTTCCATTAAGTCTGTTGATACGAGTGACGGTAAACATGACGTAATTACTGCAGGTGGTGTAGACAGCGTTGTTGTTGGCGGTGCCGATAGCGATTCGATTATTGTAAAGGGTGAAAAGAACGTTGTTCTTGGCGATAACGGCGAAGTCAACTATTCGTCTAATGAATCTGTTGATGCAGATTGGCGTGATAATAACCTGTTGAATGCATCTCTGAAGATTGTTCAGACAATTGATGATAGTGTTGGCGATGTTGATTCGATCGATATCTCTGGTGGCGATAACGTTGCTATGGGCGGTGCCAAGGGCGATAGAATCGAAATTGGCGGCGCGAACAACGTTGTCGTTGGCGATGCCGGTGTCTATACGGTCCGTGAAAATTGCTTAACGGTTGAGACTAAGAGCGAACTTGATGGTGGACAAGATTTCATCCGAACGGGTGATGGTCAGAACACGATTCTTGGTGGTACCGATATCGATACTATTCTTACAGGAAGAGGTAATGACGTTATCGTCGGTGACGGTGGCTTGGTTGTCATGGACAATAATCACAATCCGTTTATTGTGACGAACTCCGGCAAGAATATTAATGAGAAAAACGAGGATGAAAAGTCTGCTGGTGGTGACTTTATCCATGCAGGCGATGGCAATAACGTTATCTTCGGCGGTCTTGGCAACGATCAAATTGATTCGGGCAAGGGTGAAGATGTCGTGTTTGGCGATAACGGCTATGCGACATTCCGTGGTAATGCTGGCTTGTCTAAGGATTTGCATGATAAGTTTACGGATCTTCAGGGTGTATTCTCGTTCGAAAATGCTCCTGAAATTCATGATACGGCAACCCTTAGCTTCAATTTCCAGGGATCTGCTCAACAGGGTATCAATGCTGACGAAACTGCTGGTGCTCCGGGATTCCAGAGTAAGCAATGGAACAATATCTCAGGTAGCCTTGCTGGTACTTACGGCAACGATGACAAGGAAATTGTCCGCTTCGATAATGGATCTCGTGCAAGTTCTGTGAGCGTAACCTATGCTGGTCGTGAAGAACATCGTCAGACTTCTACGGACAATAGCATCAATGCTCAGAATTATAACCATTGGTTCTGGAATAATTCTGCTGACAGCAGATTGATGACATCTGGTATTATGACTTCGTCTCACAATAACCAGAAGCAGAATGTCATGGAAGTGACTGTTGATGGTCTCAAGCAGCATTTTGATAGCTATCAGGTAGCCGTCTATATGGATATTCCTGATGCTCATTCGTGGGAAAAACAGAGTGTTCGACTTGTCTCTCTCTATGTTGACGGTATCCGTAAGCAGGCCTTCTATATAAATGATCCTGCCGGAGCTAATTTCACGGGTGATTTTGAGAATAGAAGTGTTGCCGCAAAGCTCGATGATGATGGTAATATCCTTGGTGTTGAAGTTCTCAACGATCAGGGGCAAAAGGTTGTCAAGCCCATGGATGATGCTATGGGTCGAAAACTCGCTTGGTCGAACTATGTTGTGTTCAATGTTGAAGAGAAAATCGCTAGCGATCGTATCGTAATTGTTATTGAAGATGGTATCAAGGAATGGAACATGAACGGCAAGGATTTGCCGGGCATTGCGGGCATCCAGGTCAAGGGACAGATCCATAAGCAAGATATTGCGGCTTCTACAGATGTCAAGTTCGGCGGTAACGACGAAATTATGACTCGTGGCGGTGACGATATTGTCGTTGGCGGTACCGGTAGCGATACGATTCTTACCCATGGTGGTGATTATTATATTGACAATGGTGAAATTAAAGAATCAAGCGCCGACCATATCATCCAACAAGATACTGACATTGATGAATATGTCAAGGATCATACGACATTTGACGACGAACGCTTGGGCATTTATGATAACGATGTTGTCTTTGGCGATAATGCCAAGATGCTCTTTACGGAACGTGATGGTGATTTGAATACGGCATCCACGCTCACAACTGCCGAATCTGTTACCATTAGTGTAGATGATATTTCTCACAGTGAGACGGATAAGGAATCGGGCACGGAAACGCTGAATCAATACAAGTACAAGGATAAGATCTACACCGGTGACGGTAACGATGTTGTCGTTGGTGGTATTGGTGGTGACAAAATCTACGCTGGTGCTACACCTGCTGCCGATCAAATGATGGATGGTTTAAATGTATTGTCCATCAACTTTACGGTCGAACATTCCGATGCTTCGAACTCGATTGCTCCGGGTGAATCTGCAGGTGTTGTCGTAGATAATCAGTGGCATGAATTCTACCGCAATAATCGTGGTGTTATGGTTGCTGGTGAAAACGTCAAAGGTAATATTCAGAATACACCTAAGTACAATCAAGATATGGACTTCCTTTCGAATCATCCGACTGCAGCTAATGAATATGCGGTAGTTGATGGTGTCGAAGTTCGTATGTACGGAATTCTTGATGGTCGTATTCATGGTGCTTCCAGCTTTACTCTTGAAAACTACGATGAATTGGATGGAGATACTTCGAATTCTAAGTTGTATAATGCTTATATAGCTGGTCAGCAGAATGAAGAAATCGTTCTGAATTTGACTGGACTAAATAATATTTCTAAGCAAGAGAATAATAAAGTTGATGAATCCTATGACTTGTATATTTACCTTGGTGGCGACAACAATGATAAGGATTCTTGGAATCATTTGTACGAAATTAAGCTTACGGATGAAAATGGAAAAACTCAGCATCGCTATCTGAATGATTGGACTGGTCACAAGTTTGATGGTGATTATAGGGAAGCCTATTGTGATGACATGGAGAAAGCCTTGGGAATACTTGCTGATTTCACGACTCCACGTGTTGAAATTATAGGCAATTATGTTGTATTCCATGGCGTCACAGGAAACGTTGCTAATATCCGTATTAAGAACATATTGTCTCATGGAAAACAGCAGCCGAAAAACTTGCCGATGATTACGGCGTTGCAGATTGTTTCGGGTAACGGACGCTATAAGGAAAATGAAAATGGTTCTCTTGAATTCAAGGGGAAACATTATGAATTAGCTGATATTGCTGTCGGCGGTGATCATGATAAGGATCTTGTCTATGGTGACGAAGCCAAGCTCTGGTTTGATTTGGATATCCCGTATGCTTCTGATGAAAAGATTCAGGATTACAAGAATCGTGTGATTGAAGCGAAGTCTGTTGCTGTTGACAATGAAGTTGCTAAGGCTGTAAACTCGGTCGATACAATTGACACGGGCAAGGATCGTGATGTTGCTGTCGGCGGTGAAGGTGGTGATAACTTTATCATGGGCGATGGTGACGATATTGCTCTTGGTGGTAATGCAAATCTGATTGTTGAACACAATAATCCGGTGGGCGTGTTTACTCCGAACACTGAAATTGTTCTCGATCAGCATACTATCAATACAAATATTCACCAGAATTACCTTGATAATGACAATTCTCGCGTTCAACAGTTCCAGGATAAGCTCGACCAGCACCGTATCCAGGGTATTGATACGAATCTTGCGAATAACAACGATCGTTATGATACCTTTGATATGGGTACAGGTAGGAACCTGACATATCAGGATTCCTGGAGCAATGAACAGCTTGTTATTCCTCAGCAGCAACCGGAAGAACATCAGAACAATTCTGGAAACGATCAGGGTAACGACGAAACCCAGAACAACTCTGGAAACGATCAGGGTAACGACGAAACCCAGAATAACTCTGGAAACGATCAGGGTAACGACGATACTCAGAACAACTCCGGAAACGGCCAGGGTAACGACGAAACCCAGAACAACTCTGGAAACGATCAGGGTAACGACGAAACCCAGAACAACTCTGGAAACGATCAGGGTAACGACGAAACCCAGAACAACTCCGGAAACGATCAGGGTAACGACGAAACCCAGAACAATTCTGGAAACGACCAGGGTAGCGACGATACTCAGAACAATTTTGGAAACGATCAGGGTAACGACGAAACCCAGAACAACTCTGGAAACGATCAGGGTAACGACGAAACCCAGAACAACTCTGGAAACGGCCAGGGTAGCGACGAAACCCAGAACAATTCCGGAAACGGCCAGGGTAACGACGAAACCCAGAATAACAATGAAAATCAGGGCCATGAAGGTCAGGAATCCTTAAGGCAATTTGTAATTGAAAAGAGAAATGAATCCAATGGCATTACAATTGCTGCGGGAGAGACTGTTGAGTTGGTCTTGACTGATTGGAATGAAGGTGATCAAGATTATCGTCCGAATGTCGTTTTGCGATTGAATGTTTGGGGCGGTAAGACGTATTCGCTGACCATTTCTTGGGATAAACTTGTCGAAAATAACGGTCAAATTTCTATTGAGGAATCTGATCCGGTGACTGTTTCCTTCTGCGATTACCATTGTGTGGATATTCCTGATACATCGAATGTCGTGGGTGAGCATAAAATTGTTCTGCGCGTTCATTCCGATGAGGATATTTACTTCATGGCTTCTGTCGGTGACCAGTAAACAAAGTTGACAATGAAAATAAGAAAGACCAAGATTAAACTTGGTCTTTTCTTTGTTTGGAAAAATTACTAATTTTGGACCTAATATGATTCTTGACCAACAGCGAAAGATTTTTCATGAATCGTGGTACCGGCTTGCAGAGAGTAAAATTACTCTCCGCTCGAGCGTCCGAGTTCATCGTCAGGTTTATCGTGGCATTTTGTGGTATGTTCTTTACGAGCCGTTCACTAATCAATATTATCGCTTGCCTCAAGGGGCATACGAATTTATTTCGAAGCTTAGCTCGCATAAGACTGTAGGTGAAGTTTGGAACGGGCTTTTGAATAGCGGTGTCGAGAGCGTGCCGAGTCAGGGTGAAGTCATCGAGATGCTTTCGCAGTTGTATCAATCGAACATGCTTTTGTATGAAGGTGTGGACGATGGTACGATGTTGTTTGATCGAAACAAAAAGAAGGTACGGAAGAAGGTTAAATCCACGCTTTTGAATATCTTTTTTTTGAAAATCCCTGTTTTTGATCCCGAGTTTATGTTGCGTAAGCTTAAGTGGCTTATCAATATTTTATTGAGTGTGCCATTTGCGTTTGTTTGGCTTGCTGCGATTATAATTGCTGCGAAGTATGGAATTGAAAATTTTGATACTCTCAAAGACCAGACGCATGGTTTTTTATCGCCATCGAATATCGGCTGGGTGTACGTTTGTACTGTGATTATCAAACTGCTGCATGAATTTGGACATAGCGCGGTTGTAAAAAAATATGGTGGAGAAGTTCATACGGTGGGCATCATGTTCATGCTATTGGCTCCGCTCCCGTACATGGATGCGACTGCGAGTTGGTCTTTCCGTAAAAAGTGGCAGCGCGTTTTTGTTGGTGCGGGCGGTATGCTCTTTGAATTCTTTATTGCTGCGATTGCGCTTATTCTGTGGGCAAATCTGGGCGGCGGGATTTTAAAGGCGCTTGCATATAACGTGTTTATCATTTGCTCTATATCGACGGTGCTTTTTAACGTGAATCCGTTGATGCGCTTTGACGGATACTACATTCTCACGGACCTGCTGGATATGCCTAATTTGCAACAGCGTTCCGTTGGTCATTTGAAATACCTGCTTGAACGTTATGTGTTCCGCAAGTACGATGCCGAAAATATTGCCGATACCTGGAGTGAACGTTTTATTTATACGTTCTATGGGGTGGCGAGTGCGATTTACAGGTTCTTCTTGTTTGCAGGACTCGTCATTGCTATTTCGGAACATTACTTGATTTTGTCGTTTGTAATGGGAACGTTGCTTTGCTTGACAATGCTTGTAATTCCGTTTGGTAAGTTCCTCAAGTATATATTTACGGGGCCAGCTCTTACGCAAGTTCGTAGTCGGGCTGTAATTTTGACTTCGATTGTTTTTTTCGCTCTCGTGGGAGTGTTGTTCTATTTGCCTGTGCCTGATACTTTTACGGCGCCGGGGGTTATTGAGGCGTCTCGTTATGAGAATAGTATTGTAGGCGAGGGGGGTGTCGTTGTTGGTGTGAAGCATATTTCAAACGATTATGTGCATGCTGGAGATACGCTTATGGTTCTAGAAAATCCGGAGTTGGCCTACAGAATTGAAGAAAAACAAGGTGAAATCAGGGAAACGAGCCAAATGTACTATCGTGCTTTGGAACAGTCTCCCGAAAATATGCTCCCAATCAAAATTCGATTGAATGTTTTGAATCAGGGACTGAAAGATCTGTTGGATAGGCAAAATAAGTTAACTCTAGTAGCCGGAATGGATGGCATTCTTAGCACGGGCGATATCGAAAATTATGTTGGGCGCCACCTCAAGAAGGGTGATTCGATTGGGATTTTGCTGGATACGACATCGTACGACTTTGTCGCGGTTGTGAACCAAGAAGATGTTTCGCGCTTGTTTTCTGGAACAACGCACAAGACCTGTGTTCGCCTGAACGGTGAGGCTTTTTCAGAAATCTTGACGGATAAAATACAAGTGATACCCACGGCGCAAAATAAGCTGCCCTCTAACGCATTGGGCTGGCATGGTGGCGGTGATATCGAGACGAAAACAAACGGATATACGGAACAGACTGCAGAACCGGTTTATTTAGTGCGGACGACGTTGTTGGCTGATGATAAACGCTCTCTCATGAAACATGGTCGTTCTGGGAAAATTCGCTTTGATATGGGGACAAAACCCCTTGCTTTGCAGGGAATTCGCAAGGCTCGCCAAGCATTGCAGAAGTATTACAGACTGTGATGGGTCAAAAATGAACTTGACTGAAAATTACAGATTGACTTCGTTGAAACGTGTCAAAAAAATTCCAACGGGGTTGGATGCGTTTGTTTATCGCATGCTGGGAAAGTTCAAAGAACGTTCTAGTGTTCGTCGCAAAGTCCTTAAGACCGCAAGGCGGATTGACTCCATAGGAAAGAAATATGCAGCTCTTGGATCTTCGGATTTGAGAAAGAAACTTGCCGATATTCGAGAAAAATTTAAACGCCCGGTAAACGATGATGTGCTAGCAGAAGCTTTTGCTCTTGTGCAAGAATCTGTTTTGCGTGTTCTGGGATACCGCCCTTATGTTGAACAAATTGCGGGCGCTCTTGCTTTGTACAATGGCTATATAGCTGAGATGTCTACCGGTGAAGGCAAGACCGTTACTGCTGCCATGTGTGGTGTTGTTCGTGGATGGAGCGGTCGCCCTTGCCATGTGATTACGGCAAACGATTACCTTGCTTCTCGTGATGCGCAAATTATGGGACCTCTATACAATTTTTGTGGGGTTTCCGTTGGTGCGGTGACGGGCGCTATGAAGCCTCCTGAGCGTCGAGCTGGCTATGCTTCGGATGTGACTTATTCGACAGCAAAGGAAGTGCTTGCTGATTTTTTGCGTGACCGGATTGCGATGGGTAAAAATCAGAATTTTTCAAAAAGGATTTTGGATAGCTTTACTTTGCAGTCGCGCGTTGGTTTGGATAAATTAGTCCAGCGAGGACTTTATACTGCCATTGTAGACGAAGCGGACAATGTTCTGATTGACGAAGCTGTTACGCCGTTAATTATTTCTCGCGAAAAAGAAAATAAGGGGTTCAATAGAACTTGTGAAATAGCTTTTGAACTTTCAGGCAATTTGGTTCGTGATGTTGATTACAAAGTAGATGTTAAATTGCGAACGGTCCGGTTCTTGGTGGATATGGATGAACGCCTTGAAGAAATTCAGGATGAACTTGCCGAAAAGAATGGTGCAAACGGAGGTTTTTGCAGAGCTTCGTTCTTGAAGGATTTGGTGCGACAGGCTTTGATTGCTAAGGAACTTTTCTTCCTCGGACGTCAATATTTGATTGAAGAAGGCAAAATTGTTATAGTCGATGAATCTACGGGTCGTAAAATGCCTATGCGTTCTTGGAATGGCGGGTTGCACCAGATGATTGAGCTTAAGGAAGGACTTGAATTGACGGGGCTTAAAGAAACCGAGGCTAGAATGAGCTTTCAACGGTTCTTTAGACTGTACAAGCACTTCTCAGGGATGACGGGTACCGGGAAAGAAGCTTCTGGCGAGTTTTGGATGATTTATGGAACGCCGGTATTGTGCATTCCTAACCATCGCAAGAACAAACGAAAAATTTATCGCCTTAAGACTTATTCGACGAAAGAAGGTAAGCGCAAAGCCATTATGAATGAAGTTGTGCGTATCCACAAGCTGGGACGCCCGATTTTGATTGGAACGAAGGATATTGACGAAAGCGAAACTTTTGGACGTTTGATTTCGGAAGCGGGGCTTTGTTGCAAAATCATCAATGCTGTGCGCAGCGATGATGAAGCGAGTGTTATTGCTGAAGCGGGAAAGGCTGGCTCGATAACTGTTGCAACCAATATGGCTGGGCGTGGAACGGATATAAAAATTCCTAAAAGTGTTAAGAAGGTTGGCGGGCTTCATGTGATTGCTACTGAATGCAATATGTCATCGCGAATAGACCGGCAACTTTTTGGACGGTCCGCTCGCCAGGGGGATCCCGGTAGTGCAAGCCATTATGCAAGTTTTGAAGATGAAGTGCTTCGTCGAAATTTGCCTTCGACATTGATGACTTTGTTTAGGCATGCTGGGCCGCTTGCTTCTTTGGCGGTAAAGTGGGCGCAGCATCGTGCGGGGCGCAAATCGTACCAAAGCCGTGTGGCAGTGCAAAGGACCGATACTTGGCTTGAAGAATCGCTCGGTTTTAGCGGCGGCGATGTGTAAAAACGCGGTTGTCGCGGCGGGAGTGCCGGCACATCTCGTCCTTACTTAGTCTTTTGCTTTGTTTTGCTCGTATCTTGAGATGCGCTAGACTTGCCTTCATTAAAGGTCTTTACCGCGGCGTCCTTCGCTGCGATAGCCGCATCTTTTGCTTTTTCTGCCGTTTCGCTGACTTTGTTTGCAACGCTGTCTGCGGCATCTTTGATTGCGGCTTTGGCGCTGTCCGCCGTTTGTTCGGTTGAGCCTTTTGCTTTGTCTGTAATTGTCTTGGTGAGTTCGCTTGCTTTTTCTTTAGCCATTTGACGGAGGTCCACCTCATTGGAGGAATATCCCATCGTTTCTAGTGCGGACTTGTAAAAGCTGTAGGCTACTGCATTATTTCGAGTTTCTTTGAGGTTTCCTTCGACGGGCAGCAAGTGGAAAACAGAGAGGAAGATAAAGCAAATGATGAAGGCCTTAAGCAATCCGAACATCATACCTAAAATGCGGTTTGTTTTTCCGACAATGGTGTTCTGGATGGAATCTCCAACGATATGCCCGATGAGCGAAAACAGCAGGAACGGTACCAAAAAGCCTATGCATGTGCAAATGAGACGCGCCGTAAAATCGCCAAATGCAAAATTTTTTACGATAAAGTCACCGAGAATGCCATGGGCAAAGTACGCACCCAAAATAGCAGTGACCCACCCGCACAGCTTGAACACGCTGCTTAAAAGTCCGCGCCACAATCCAAGTACGGCGAACACGAGTAAGCAAGCCGCGCATGCTATATCTATCCAATTCATTGGACTAATCCTCTAAGTCGCAAGCTGGATGGCAATAAAAGCTGCCGTCGCAACACTCACTCCAAGTAAAAAGCCTATTCCATATTTAAATGTAGTTTTTTGCGGCTTCGGAGATATAACTGTGTCGACGGGTTGGTCCTCGTTTACTGTGTCTGCCCAATCGGCAATGTAGGGCGTCATGTCTCGCGGGTATTCCTTCATGATGTCGGCAAGCTCGTTGGCGGCATCGCATGCGGATGTCGGGCGCTTGCTGGCACGTTTGTGGAGGAGTTTCAAGACGAACTTGCGGAGCGCCTTTGGAACATCGTCCGGGAAAACTTCTAGCTTGAATTTCATCTTGAGGATGTTTTCGCGCGTTTCTTCGAAGTCTTTGCCGCGGAAAAGATTTTCGCCGATGAGCATTTCGCTCGCGATAATGCCTACGCTATAAAGGTCGCTTGCGTAATTGACCTTTTCGCCCATGATCTGTTCGGGGCTCATGTAGGCGGCGGTGCCGATGATGCAACCGGTTTGCGTGAGTTCCTTGCCGATTTCAAGCGGTGTTTCCGTGTGGGCAATGCCAAAGTCCAAAAGACGAACTCGACCGTCTTTGTCGATCATCATGTTTGCGGGCTTCAAGTCGCGATGGGTAACGCCGTTTCTGTGGGCATGGCTCAGCGCACTTAAAAGTTCGTACAAAATGGTCTCGACAACCCAGATGGGCGGTCGCTTGTTCCTCAAAAGCAAATCCTTGAGACTTGAACCTTGTACGTATTCCATCGACATCGTGTAATTGCCGTCGCTGTCTTTCCAGAGCGCGTACGGCTGGATAATGCTTGGATGGTTCAGGTGGGCGAGGATGCTCCCTTCTTGCAGGAATCTCTTGATGTAGATGTCCTGCTGGTTCAAGTTTGTATTGAGCCTCTTGGCGACAACAAGCCGGTCGAGAGACGGGTCCCGACAAAGCCACAAACTGCCCATGGCTCCGCTGTTCAGAGCCTGTATTGGCTTGTATCCGCCGATTTTGGACGGGAGTTGATCTTTGACTTTCTTCCTCGACTGTGTTGCCTTGAGTTCTTCCATGCCTTCCTATATAGAAAAAGATTTATTTCTTGTCGCTCAAGTAAATACTCTGGTGCTTCGTCTTTGGATCCTGAAGCGGATAATCGAGGATATAGTGAAGCCCGCGAGATTCCTTGCGGCGGAGGGCGGCGATGAGAATCATCTTGGAAACCTGCAACGCATTGAGGAATTCAAGGAAGTGCAAGTTTTCGGTTTCTTTATTCTTGATGGCTGCGTCGACGTCTTTTTGGAGCTCTTCAATGACCTTGAGACCTTGGTTGAGGCCTGCGACTGTGCGTACGATACCGCAGTGTGTCCACATCATGTCCTGGAGCATCTTCTTGCGCTTTTTCCAGAAGGCCGCCTTTGCAAAGCTGACCGATTCCTTCTTGGCCTTGGGAACGCTCAACTTTTCCTTGGCGATGCCGCTCTTTTCGATATCATCGACTGCACGGATGGCAAATACGACGCTTTCCAAAAGCGAGTTCGAAGCAAGACGGTTTGCCCCGTGAACGCCTGTTGCCGCAACTTCACCGCAGGCGTAGAGCCCCTTGATTTCGGTGCGGGACTTGGTATCGACGAGAACGCCTCCGCACATGTAGTGTGCTGCCGGAACGACTGGAATCCATTCCTTGGTAATGTCAATGCCTGCATCCATGCATTTAGAATAAATGTGCGGGAAATGGCTCTTGATGTCCTTCGGGGTGCGACCGGAGAGATCAATGTACATGTGGTCCTTGCCGAGACGCTGCATTTCGCTGTGGATAGCGCGAGCGACGATGTCACGCGGGGCGAGGGAATGCAACGGGTGCACTTGGTTCATGAACTCTTCGCCCTTGTCGTTCTTGAGAATGCCGCCGAAACCGCGGACCGCCTCGGAAATGAGGAACGGCTTTTTGAATTTCGGTGCATACAAACTAGTGGGGTGGAACTGCATGAACTCGATGTCCTGGAGGGCGGCGCCAGCGCGGGCTGCAATCGCCATACCATCGCCACAGCTATCGGGCGGGCATACGGTGTACTGCCAGATGCGGCCTGCGCCACCTGTCGAAAGTATGGTTGCTTTCGCATAGATGCTTTCGACTTCGCCGGATTTTTGGTGGATGACCTTAGCGCCGATGCAACGTTTGTTCTTGCCTTCGCCTTCGCAAATCAAGTCCTTGATGTAGCAGTTTTCGAGGTAGTCGATGTTTTTTTGTTCGTGAAGCTTGCAGAGGAGGGCGCGCATGATCTCTTTACCGGTGAGGTCTGCAGCGTGCAATATGCGGTGGTGGCTGTGTCCGCCTTCGAGGTGGAGGTCAAATTGCGTTTTATCCTCGGGCGACGGAGTGAACTGGACGCCCCACTTGACGAGTTGCTTTATGGTATCTGGGCCGCTCTTTGTTAAAATGTTGACGGGTTCCTTTTTGCAAAGGCCTGCACCAGCTTCGAGCGTATCAGCAATATGGAACTCAAATTTGTCTGTCTTTTCGGTAACGGTCGCAATTCCGCCTTGAGCGTAGTTTGATGAACCGTCTGGCTTTGCTCCCTTGGTTAATATTACGACGTGAAACCCTTTTTCTGCCGCGTGGAGAGCTGCGCTCAATCCCGAAATGCCGGCACCTAAAACCAAAATATCGTACATGTGTTACTCCAAAGGAATTTGATATTTTTATATCCCATAAATAGAAAAAATAGGGCTTTTCGGCATTATATTTGACTTGCAATTTCGATAAAATAAAATGCAAACATTTTTTTTTGCTATTTTTCGTGCGACAAAATTTTAATGGAGTTGTCTCTATGTTAACGTGGATTAATGAAAAAGCCAAGTGGGTAATTGTGATCTTTGCTGCCGGTATCGCCATCGGTCTTCTCGCCATGGACCGTGTTCCGGATCAGGGACGTAGCTATCCTATCGGCATTGTCAACGATACCAAGATTTCTTACACGGACTTTGATTCTCGCGTGAAGATGATCGTGCAGAACCAGTACCAGAACCAGCACTTGGACGACGAACAGTACTCTCAGCTCCGCGCTCAGGTGTTCTCCAGCTTCGTTCGTCAGGCTCTCTTTGCAGAACAGTACGAAAAGGCCGAACTGAGTGCCTCGGTTGCAGAACTCAAGAACGAATTCAAGCGCAATTCTGATGCCGTTCGCGGTCGCTTGGTTCAGGAAGCTCAGGCTCGCCTTTACGCTATCCAGCAGCAGGCTTCTTCTCAGGAAGATTTGATGCAGCGTTCTCAGACTTACATCGCATCTCTCCCGAAGTTCCTCACGGACACGACTTTCAACAAGGCCGATTACGATGCTTGGATTGAAACTCCGGCTGCATACCGCTGGAGCGCCATGCTCATGCTCGAAGACGAAATGAAGAACAACACCATTCCGGCTCGTCAGCTTCAGACTTTGGTCGGTGCATCTGTTCATCCGACTTCTCTCGAAGCCAAGTGGGCTGTTGAACGTCGCATGACGGACTACGAACTGCAGGTGGCGGTCGCCCCGAGTTCTGCATTTGTTGTGGATAGCAACTCCGTGGATAGCGTGATGGTCGCTGGCTATTTCAACGCTCACAAGGACAGCTTCTTTGTCAAGAATGACGCTGCTCAGTTCCAGTATGTTTCCATTCCGGTTGAAGCTACTGCCGCTGATGACGCAAGCATCCGCGAATACGCTATGACGCTTTACTACCAGCTTACCGATTCTTCTTCGACGACAACGTTCGAAGACATGGCTCGCGTTTCTTCTGAAGATCCGGGCAGTGCAGAAAAGGGCGGCATCTTGAGTGATGATTTCGTTGGCCGTGGCACCTATGTCAAGCCGTTCGAAGACGCTGCTTTCGCTCTTGATTCTGGCAAGATTTCTGAACCGATCCGCTCTCAGTTCGGTTACCACATCATCAAGTCTTACGGCAAGGTGAAGAATGACAAGGGTGAAGTGGAAAAGGTCAAGGTTGGCCACATCCTCCTCACGGTGACCGCTTCTTCCAATACTATTGATAGCCTCGAAAAGATCCTCACCAACATCAAGAAGGATGTCGATGCTGGTTCTGATCTTGTGACTGAAGCTAATGCCCGCGGTCTTGATGTCAAGACTTCTGAATGGGTTTCTCGTGATGGCAACATCGCTGCATTTGGCTACCTCAAGGGACTTGCTTCTTTCGCTTGGCCGAACGAAAACCTCCCGAAGGAAGAAAGCGAAATCTCTGGCGTGCTCAGAAACAACAAGTGGGTTGTCATTGCCAAGAAGGTTGGCTCTTACAAGGCTGGCGAACGTAGCCTCGCTCTCTACTACAACGACATTAAGGAAACGCTCCTCAAGCAGAAGTCTGCCAAGGCTGCCGAAATCTACTTGAATTCTGTCGCTGCTCAGGTAAAAGCCTGGAATCCGGCAGACACTGCCGCAAAGATCGAAAAGGTTGAACTTGAAACCAAGAACGCTTCTGTCGATGGCTTTGTTCCGGGCTTCGGCTACGGCAGTGCCCAGACTGCAAAGGTTGTTGGCAAGGCCAATGCTGGCGAATGGACCGCTCCGGTTATCGCAGAAAACGGTGCCGTGATGGTCAAGGTTGTTTCCAAGAAGGTTCCGAAGGTTGAAGAAGTTGAAGAAGCAATCAAGCAGGATGTAGACAACTCCTACCGCTTTGGCGTGATGACTGCTTTCAACGACTACGTGACCAATCTCGAAGCTTCTACGCCGGTCAAGAGCAACCTCGACTTGTTCTACAGGGATTAGTTGGTAGAACTTAGAGCTTAGAACTTAGAGTGTCATCCTGAACGAAAGGCTAAGCCTGTAACCGATATATGAAACTAGGCTGCTTGCAGCCTTAGTTGAATTAGGTTCGTAGGAGCAGGAACTCTAGGTTCTAACTAACGCGGTATAGCAGACCGTCAACAAATAAATTCTCAATTAAGGGTTTTATTGCTTGACGGATTAAGCTTAAATTGCTATAATGTGCCGCGCTTGCCCCCATCGTCTAGTGGCCTAGGACTCGGGATTCTCATTCCCGCAACAGCGGTTCGAGTCCGCTTGGGGGTATAATAAAGTCAGCCTAAAGGGCTGGCTTTTTTTGTGCTGGGAGATGCGGCTCCAGCTCGGTGTATTAAAAAAGCCAGAGCGTTATGCTCTGGCCTTTTGCAAATCAATTTCGCGCTTTGCGCTACGTAATTACTTGATCGTGCTCGTCAAGCGGAATGCGAAACCGACATCGCTGATTTCGTTTCCGCTATAGACGCTGAACTGGAGCTTGGAATTGGCAATTTTCTTGGCCCATGCCACAGTCCATGCCCAGTCATCGATCTTCTTGTCGCCAGTAAGTTTCTTGCGGTTGTTGATGTGTTCCCATTCAACATAGAGGTTGCTCATGAGTGTGCTCATGAAGCAATCCTTACTCGGGGCGTATTCGGCACCGATGTAGAACGGATGGAATGAATTGCCTTCTGTCATGTATTTGCTTTCAGATGAAATTTTTTTAAGTGCTTTAGCAATGAGATGGTTTGTTTGATCCTCTGTAACAAGGTATGCGTATTCACCATAGAGGCGCAAGAAATCGAGCGGCTTGAAGCTCAGGTAGGTTGCGTAACGGTGGGTGAGTAGAGCCGTGTTTTGCACGATGTCGATAGCGTTCAAGCGGTAGGCGAACTTTGCTTCGAGCGGGAAATCGAACTTGAGATCTTCTTCAACGCGAATATAACCCGTGTTGAACTTGTTGTCTCTTGTAGCGACCATGAAGTTGAAGTTAGAGAAGCCTGTCTGCCAGCCGAATTCAATAGCGTTGTGGCTGTAATCGCGCATCCAGAGGCCGCGTGCAGTGAGGTCCTTGTCGATGTATGTACCGAAGTGGGTGGATTGAGACCAGTCCGTCTTCCAGTGACCGACTTTGAGGTTCAACTTGAATGTTTCAAAATTCCACTTGTAGTTTGCCCAGTAGAGGTCTGCGAGAATCTTGTCGTAGCTCGTGGTCTTGCCATCGCCGTCCTTGATTTTGTTGCCGAACTGCGGGGCAAAAATGCGCAACATGACGAGAGCGTCGAAGTCTTCGCTCTTGTACTGACCGCCGATGTTGGCGCGGATCCAGTAGGAACTCAAGTTGGAGCTGTCGTCGGCGAGCATTCTTGTTGCCTGCGTCTGGACGTTACCCTTGAGGCTGAATTCTCCGTCAGCGGCAAATGCTGCAGAACACATGCCTGCAACCAAAAGCGCACTTGTAATTTTTTTGAAGTTCATAGAATCTCCTTGTAAACTATTCGAGCGCAAATCTAGAAATTTCGGGAAATATTTAAAGATAATTTGAAACTCGCCCTTTCAATTTTTATTTTTGGCTCACTGAAATAAGCATCATTTCTAGGAGTACAAGAATGAGATTGATTTCCCGTACCTTGCTTTCGGCTTTGGTTGGTGTATCCTTTGCCTCTGCCGGAAAGCTTGCCCCGAACAAGACACACGCTGTGTTGAACGTGACCTACACGAATAACGAAGACGTTCCGCATGCGAAAAAGAAACTCACGTTTGTGGGTCAAAACAAGGGCAAGAAGGTGGTGATTACGACGGATGTGTATGGCGAAGCGAGCTTCCATATCCCGCGTGAAGATACTTACACGATTCTCTGTGAAAGCTTGACTGGCCCGTTTGAATGCGGTGAAACTCCGTATGTGTCGCGTACCGCAAGCACGGGGGGCATTACGGTCGTTTTTGACGATACACGTTCTGAACTTACGGGAGTAACATTCAAGGCCGGCAGTGCAGAACTCGTTCCGGGCTCTTTGAAAACGCTCAATGCTGCCATTGCGGGCCTCAAGCGCAATCCGAAGGCGAAGATCGAGGTGGAAGGCCACACGAGTAGCGAAGGCGGTGAAGAACTCAACCAGAAACTTTCCGAAGATCGTGCCAACAGTGTTCGCGATTACATGATTGAACAGGGCATCGAAGCGGACCGCGTGACTGCCGTGGGTTATGGCCCGAGCCGTCCGAAGGGCGACAATTCGACTGAAGCAGGGCGCCGTGCTAACCGTCGCATTGAGCTTAAAGTGCTGAATGCTGACGAAGTGAACTTCTAAGATTTACTTGTTTGAATATCAAAAAAGGCCTCCGATTTCTCGGAGGTCTTTTAAACTTGCTGGTAAGCGCTTATTACCTGTAACCGAACCAGTAACCGATGTTGAAGTTGAGACGGCCGTAAGACCATTCTGGACCTTCGCCAAAGCCAAAATTCTTTTGTTTGTAAAGGTTTGTGAGACCGTGGGTGTAATTGAGGTTGATTTCAAGACCGAAGTCGAAGGTTGCACCGAGACCACCGGTGATGCCCAAATTAAGGAATTTCGGTTCGCACATGGCTTCGATACGGTCGTCTTCTCTCTGACTACCCGTGTTCCAAGATTCCAAAATATTGAAATCGAATTCAAGACCGAGTTCTGCAAAGAAATTGCCTGTGATATAATAACGAGCTGTTACGGGAACCAAAACGTCCAAAGCTGTAACAGTCATATCATCACTGGTAGAAACGCTCATGTTGAAGCCACTACCGCTGCTCTTGTTTTCGGATTCAGAGCCCATACGGAGAGCAATACCGACAGCCGGATGGATGTAGAGGGAAGGTATAATCCCGATCATGGCATTGTAAGAAACGCCGAGGTCGATTCTATAGCCACCCAAATCGTTGAAATCAGGTGCATCGCTGCCTCTAGAGAATTCCGTGGCTTCCGTGACCATGATTCCGGAGGTAAACAGCTTGCTAGGACCTGCAAACGAGCTAGTAACAAATGCTGTGAGCATTGCTGCAATAAAAAGTATCTTTTTCATGTATTCTCCTTTTTTATGAAAAGTTGGAAATAAAATAGAAAAAAAAAGTATTTTGTAAACGTTTTTTTGTAAAAGATTTTTAAGATAATTTACTTTTTCTTTGTCTTGTTTAACCTAATTCAATGTAATTTTGCTTGTGAAGTTCGCAGATTTTCCCGTAACGCGGACCAAATAAATCCCAGCATCGAGGTGGGAGAGGTTGAGCGTTGTGGCATCTCCTTCGATTGCGCTTTTGGCGACGACCTGGCCGAGACTGTTCATGACTTCGGCGGTGGCGGTAGACTTGATGCCCGTAAAGCCGAGCATGCGACCGTTGAGAATCGCCTTGGGCGCTGACACCGCGCGAACGATCTTGATTCCAGTTTCACCATAAATTCCGCATTTTTCTGGGCAGGTTCCGTCTTTCGGACCGACCGCACAGATGTTGAAATCGTAGTTGCCCGGCTCGGATTGCAGTTTGAATTTGACGGCGACAAGTTGCTTGGCCGCGGTTTCTCCGTCTATTTTGACACTCCCGTTGTACCAAGAAGGCTGCCTAAAATCAGACCAGCTGACGACTACCTTGTTGCCGTGATTTTTATTTTCTGTGGCTCTTAAAATGTTGGGTGCCTTTGCTGCGGGGAGTGTTACGGCCGGGTTTGCATAGGATATTGTAGAATCGACAGTTGGACCGAGGCCTAGTTCGAGCTGTAAATCTGCATCAGAAGTGTAGGTGACGCATAATCCTCCCCAAGTTGACGCATCACCTGCTAAAAGAGTGTAGTCTGTAGAAGATGTTTCACCAACGATGTTGAATCCAAAACCAATATAAGGGTTTGATGTCATTGTCCCTTTATCAAGGATTGCTGTTCCGCAAAAGCCTTCGCATTCCATGAGTAAACCATCGGTGTCGCAATAATTAAAGGGTGGATCAATTTCAAAGGGACATTTATATTTGGATCTACCGCCATTTTCGGCGTCTGTATAGTCAAACCAAAGACCGTTTGTTTCGGTTTGGTTGCCAAGTCCTGTTTGAATTCGTTCTGTTACATTTTCGTCTGCCCCATTCCATGTTTCGAATGTTCCTGCGGCAAATGTGGTTGTTGACGCTGTACAAAGAGCGATGGATAAAACGATTTGCTTGTTCATGAGATTACCTCACCACAATCTTGTTCGTAAATTTAACAGATTTTCCTGTAACGCGGACCAAATAAATCCCAGCATCGAGGTGGGCGAGGTTGAGCGTCGAAGTGGCGCCTTCGATTGCTCCTCGTGCGACGACTTGTCCGAGGCTATTCATGACTTCGGCGGAGGCAGCAGACTTGATGCCCGTAAAGCTGAGCGTGCGGCCGTTCAGGATTGCTTTGGCAGTTGAGGTACCGCGTGCAATCTGGATTCCTTGTTCGGAACTCGTGGTACTGCATTTTTCTGGGCACGTTCCGTCTTTCGGGCCAATGGCGCAAATATTGAAATCGTAGCTACCTGGCTCGGATTGTAGTTTAAATAAAATGAGGGAAAGCTGTTTTGCGGCGGTTTCTCCGTCTATGATGGGGGCGCTTGAGTGCGAAGGTATTTGTTTGAAGTCTGACCATGCGACTCTCGCCACGTTGCCGGTCTTGGAGGCAGGAAGTGTGGCGGTCGGATACGAAATCGCTTGGGCTGGTTCTGCGTCGGGGCCTTCGCCGTCTAAAATTTTGCCATTCGGGTTGCTAATCGGGCCTGGACCTAGTTGTAGTAGCAAATCGACATCTGAAGTGTATGTGACGCAGAGTCCGTTCCATGCTGAAGCGTCGCCTGCTGCTAGGGTGGGGTTTGAATCGGATGTTTCTCCGACAACGGCGAATCCGAAACCTACGAACGGTTTTTCGATCGCGGATCCTCCTTTGAGAATTGCATTTCCGCAGAGGCCTTTGCATTCCAAGATGACAGGGCCTAAATCTTCGTAATAAGGTGGATCCATCATGGCTGGCCATGCAATATTGGAGCCGTCACCGTCGTTTTTGTCGGTGTAAAAGAACCAGTAGCCGAATGTTTCGGTCCAGTTGCCTAGTCCGGTTTGAATTTGCGGATTTCCGTTAGCTCCGTTCCAAGTGACAAACGGATTTGCAGCAAATGAGGTTGTTACTGCGATAGAAACAGCGAAAAATGATGTGAATAAAACGATTTTCTTGTCCATATCTAGTTTACCTACTTCAGCACAATCTTGTTCGTGAAATTTGTGAACTTGCCAACCACGTGGACCAGATAAATTCCCGCATCGAGGTGGGAGAGGTTGAGCGTCGAGGCGGTGTTTTCGATTGCGCCTGTTGCGACAACTTGTCCGAGGCTGTTCATGACTTCGGCGGTGGCGGTTGACTTGATTCCCGTAAAGCCGAGCGTGCGACCGTTGAGAATTGCCTTTGCTGCGGAAACAGAGCGAGAGACCTTGATTTCAACTTCAGAGCTTGGGATGCCGCATTTTTCAGGGCATGTCCCATCCTTCGGACCGACCGCACAGATATTGAAATCGTATTCACCGGGTTCTGCTTGAAGCTTGAAGTGAATGGCGACGAGTTGCTTGACTGCGGTTTCGCCATCAATTTTTACGGCTCCGTCATACCAGGAAGGTTGTTTAAAGTCAGACCAACTGACGACCACTTTCTTGCCGTTAGTTCCGTTGGGCGATAGAATGTCTGCGGATTTTGCTGCAGGGAGTGTTACTGCTGGATTGGCGTAGGAAATGGTTGAATCAACGATGTCCCCAAGGCCGAGTTCAAGTTGTAAATCAACATCTGAAGTGTAAGTAACACAAAGTCCGCCCCAAGAGGATGCGTCGCCTGCGGCTGGAGTATTGTTGGTAGTAGACGTTTCGCCAACAATGTTGAAGCCGACGCCTATAAAAGCTTTTGTAGCCGAAGTTCCTTGGTGGAGGCGTGCAGTTCCGCAAAATCCTTTACATATGTCAAGCGTTACATCCGTGCAAGTGATAAAGGGTGGATCTATAGCGTCTGTTACGCATGAAAAAGAAGCATAGTCTTCGTAGGTGTACCAGTAACCGTTTGTTTCTGTTTCGTTCCCAAGTCCGGTTTGAACTTGTGGATTTCCGTCAGCGCCATTCCAGGTGACAAAAGGTTCTGTTGCAAAAGCGGATATGGAAGTGACTGATGCTGCGAAAAGTGCTGTTGCCACTTTTGACAGTGCGGTGTTGTGATTCATTGAGTTCCTCCTATATTGAAAGCTAATATAGATTTTATACATCGTTTTCGGATGAAATGGGGCCGAAAAAAACAAAAATTTTACTTTATATGTATCATATAGGCTTTAATGATACGCGATGGTTTTGCTTCTAAAATTTCATTTCTCTAACTGTGGACTTTTAATTCGAAAAATTGTCTCGTTTTTTTAGGCGAATTTCTGAAAAGTAATATTGATGTAATATTGCCTGACTTTAAAAGCTTAAACCCAAATACTTACTATTAATTGCTGATCGTAGACTATGGAACTTCAACTGCAAGTTATGAAAAAATATGTGGACTTTTAATAAATAAAAGTATATATTTAGTTTCACCGGACTTTTAACGAGTGTGGATGTATGGGAGAAGTCTATGGAATCAAAGGGTTTGGAGTCTTTTGTGAACTTGACGCGTATCGCTAAGAACGCGGCTTGTTGTGCTATTTTGGGCGTTTGTGTTGTGGGTTCAGCCGCCTTGGCCGCTAACCCCCTGACGACTGATTTTTATTCTGCGGATGCGGCGGCGCTCGTGCATAACGACTCGCTTTTCATTTTTGCAGGTCACGACGAACAGGGGCCTCAGGGCAATAACAATAAGGCCTTCATCATGAACGATTGGCATGTGCTCGTGACCGACGACATGGATCATTACCATGATTACGGTGCGGTTTTGAGCGTCAAGACGTTCAAATGGGCAAATGCGAGCGCTTTTGCGGGCCACTGCGAATACCGGAATGGCAAATTTTACTGGTACGTGGCCGTTCATCACGGGACAATCAAGGAAAACGGGAGCGAAGGCTTTGCGATTGGCGTTGCCGTGGCCGATCATCCTTCCGGACCGTGGAAGGACGCAATTGGGCAGGCGCTTATCACCGACAATACGCCGAACGATGTGAAACTCAATATTGACCCCGCGATTTTTTACGATGGCAATGATATTTGGATGTATTGGGGTTCGTGGAATGCTGGCCGCCGTGTAAAACTCAAAGAAAACATGATTGAACTGGCGGGCACGCCCGAAGATATCAAGATCAAGGACTTCTTTGAAGCTCCGTGGATGCATTATTTCCGCGGAAACTACTACTTCAGCTATGCCTCGGGATACCCTTCGACGACGAACTATTCCATGGCGCCTTCGATTAACGGACCGTGGACGCAAAAAGGCGTCATCAACGACAAGATGGACAATTCCGAGACGAACCACCAGGCAATTTTCAAGTACTTGGGGCATTGGTATTTCATGTACCATGGTGCAAATTCTCCGGGCGGCTGGACGTACCGCCGTTCCGTGAATATCGATTATCTCTATTACGACCGCGACGGAAACATCCAGAAAATCAAGCACACGAATGGCGTGGATCCGGTCAACAATGCGCTTGTCGAAGCGGGCGGTTACCGCATGGTCGTTTCTCATAGCAATTTGGCGCTCGAAGATAGCGACGGCATCGTGGTGCAGCAGACCGCAGACGAAAATAACGAATCGCAGCTCTGGGTGCTTGAACGCAGTGAAAAAGCGCGTTACTACACATTGCAGAACTTCAAGACGAAGCTGTATTATTGCCCGTCTAAGACGCTCTTGGATACGGTTTCCACAAAGTCGACGCCTTGCGAAATCCGCATCGAAAATGCTTCGAAGGAAAAGGGCTACTTCTTGTTTGCGGATTACGATAGCGATTACTTGGCTGATGTGCTGAACATTTCGAAGGACGTGGGAATGCCGCTCATCACGTGGGTTCGCACGGGAACGGACAACCAGAAGATTAAGCTTGTGAAAGCGGAACTTCCAAAAGTCGAACCGCCGCCGGTTGGATTTGAATATGCGCAAGTTTCTGCGGGTGCGTTGCCTGCTCGTTTCGCAGCTTACGATGGTGCTGCTCGCGTGATTCGTTTGGCGAAAACGGTGGATTGGGCGGTTCTCGATTTGAACGGCGTTGTTGTCCGTCGCGGTTATGGTCACGAAATCAATGCGAAGAATATGCGACCGGGCGCCTACTTTGTCCGCTCCGGTGCAATGAACGCAAAGGTCATGGTAAGGTGATGGTGTCGCGTGTTGTGATTGTCATTCCTCTTCGAGGCTTGACGGCTGCGGTTATCCAATACGAACGCAAGCGTTCGTGCTGTCTAACCTTGCGTGTCATTCCGGCCTTGAGCCGGAATCTCCTTTACCCACGGGCACTATCCAGTAAATTTTTCAGGAGTTTGGTATGAAGGTTTTGAATAAAGTTCTGTCTGCGTCGAATCTCGCGACTCTAGCGACGATCGGTGCCTTTGGCGTTTCTGCAGCAACGGCTGCCGATTGGTACGCTAAGGACAATTTGCAACCGGGGCACGACCCGAGTATGGTGCGTTTTGAGGACGGTTACGCCCTCATGAGCACGAACAACAATTTGCAACTTTGGACTTCTGAAGATGCTTACTCCTGGACGAATCACAAGTCTACGGTGAGTGCAATTCCGCAGTGGGCTTTCCAGTATGCGCCAGGTACCGAAGGTATCTGGGCTCCGGATCTTTACTACATGAATGGCGAATTCCGCGCATACTATTGCGTGTCCGTTTTCGGTAAGCGTTCGTCTGCAATTGGCTACACTGCAACGACTTCGATTGTTCCTGGTACAACAGGCTACGGTTGGAAAGACCATGGTCACGTGATTCACACGGTTACGAGCGATAAGTACAATGCGATTGATGCTGATGTTGTTCGTGATATCGATGGCAATTACTGGATGGCATTCGGTTCGTTCGGCCTTGGAATCCAGTTGATTAAACTTGACGGAAAAACGGGCTACCAAGCCAGTGATGACAAGACGGTTTACAACATTGCCCGCCGTACGAGCAAGGCGAGCGAAGGTGCCGAAGAAGGCCCGAGCTTGATTGAACACGGTGGTAAATACTTCCTCTTTACGGCTTGGGATAAGTGCTGCCAGCAGGGCGCAAACATTGAACAGACAACGTATAAAACCGCTTATGGCCGCGCTGATGCTGTAACGGGTCCGTATAAAGACCGTGCAGGCTATGATATGGCAAATGGCGGTGGAACGATTTTGCTAGAACGTTACGGTCGATATGTGGGCCCGGGCGGCGGCGAAGCCTTCCAGGACTTGAACCGCGTGCGCTTTGTGCATCACTATTATGATCTCAATGGCGACAAGTTCAACCATATCCATATTCGCGATGTCGTCTTTACGGATGACAATTGGGTCGAAATGGGCCAACCGTTCCTCGGGCGTTATTTGAGTGCCGAAGTCGAACATGGCGCTTTGACTCGTGCGGTTTCGGGCGACCTTGCGATTACCCGCAGCAATACGGCATCGAACGGCGAATACCTTGCTTACATCAACACGGCAGGTTCCAAGATTCGTTTGCCGATCAACATTATGCAGGCGGGCGATTACTTGCTGCGTTACCGCTACGCCAACGGTGGCGAAGGCGATGCTACGCATAAGGTAACGATTAATGGCAAGTCTCAAACAGTGACGCTTCCGCCGACGGGTTCTTGGGGCACGTTCCCTGAAAAGTCTATCGTGATGATTCCGGCAACGCTCAAGCGCGGTGGCAACTTCATTGATATCGAACCGCAGCCGAATGGATTCTTCTCGGAACTCGACCGCATCGACTTCTTGCGCGTGATTCGCGATACGATTCCCGCCAATGGCTTTGACAACGGCATCCGCGTGCGCCTTACCGATAAAGATGAATTTGCGATTAAGGACGGCGGTTATGCCATCTTTGAAAACGTCGTGACGGATTCTATCAAGAGCGAAACTGTTTCTGTTCAAGTCAAAAATGCTACTTCGGGAAAACTTTCTATTCGCGACGGCAAAAAGGATGGAACGGTTCTTTCGGAATGTGACCTTTCTACAGCAAAGTCTGCGGCAAATGGCTGGTCCGAAGTTTCCTGCTCGAATCTCAAAAGCAAAAGCGGCATTAAGGACTTTTTCCTGACTGCTTTTAATGTCTCGGGCGAAGTTCTCGTTGGAAACATTATGTTCAAGTCTAGCGCAGTCTCGTCGAGTTCGAGTGTATTGGTGGAATCTAGCAGCAGCGCAGGCCCTGTTGCGCTTCCTGTGCAATCGCGCGCATTGGTTGGGTACAATGTTTCTAGACTTCAGGACGGTTACCGCGTGCAATTTGCTGAATCAGGCAATCACCGTGTTTACCTCTTGAATTCCATGGGACAAGTTGTTTCTGCGAAAAACGTTAACGGCACTGAAGTTGAATTCCGCAATTTGCCTAAAGGCCGTTACATCGTCAAGGTGAAATAAATTTTTTTTAGAATTATGTCACCCTGGAATAAGGCCTGAATGCTGCATGATAGGGTCCATAATTTTAGATGAATTTATATATTAAGGTATGTTGGGTGTTGGTAAGGAGTACTATGATTTATCGTCGTAAAATCAGATTCTCGGCGGGTAGAGCTGTTGCGCTAATCGCCGCTTTGGGCGTGCAGACTGCTTTTGCCGCGGATTGGTACGCGAAGGAACACCGTTGGGCAGGGCATGATCCAGACATCATCCGTTATGAGGATGGTTACGCGCTTGCAACGACGGACAACCACATGCTCATGCAGTTTTCCGAAGATGCTCTGAACTGGAAAAACGGCGACCCCGCGATGCCGAAATTCTCGCAATGGCTTTACAAGTACGCCCCGAACATGATTGATATCTGGGCGCCCGATATCCACTACATCGGTGGCGAGTACCGCATGTACTATTGCGGTTCCGAGATGGGCATCCGATCGTCGGGCATGGGCTTCATGTCTAGCAAGGAAATTGACCCGACAAAACCCGGCTACGGTTGGACGGACCAGGGTGAAGTGATTCATACGGTCAAGAGCGATTCGTACAACGCCATTGATGCCGCCGTGCTCAAGGATCTTGACGGGAAAGTTTGGATGGCGTTCGGCTCGTGGGGCACGGGCATCCACATTCTTGAACTCGATGAATCGACAGGCAAGGTAAAGTCTGGCGCAAAAATGAAAAACATCGCGAACCGCGGTGGCGCTGGCGTTGAAGGCGCAAGCCTCATCGAACACAACGGCAAGTACTTCCTCTTTACTGCTTGGGACAATTGCTGCAAGAAAGGTGCTGATCTCGAAAACAATTCCTACAAGACGACCGTCGGGCGCTCCAATAGCATTGATGGCGGTTATGTTGACCGCAGCGGCAAGAAACTGCTCGATGGGGGAGGAACGATTTTGCTGAACCGTTATGGTCGCTACTACGGGCCAGCGGGCGGCGAAGCTTTTGAAGACGTGAACCGCCAGCGATTCGTGAACCATTACTACGATAAGAATGACGGCGGAAATTCCTACATCCAGGTGCGCGATATCGTCTGGACCGAAGACAACTGGCCTGAAATGGGACAACCTTTCCTTGGTCGTTACCTGAGTGCCGAAGCGGAACATGGCATCCTCACGCATGTCGATATCTCTAGCAGTTCCAAGGCTTCGAACGGCGAATTCTGTGCTTATATCAACTACGACGATAGCAAGATTCGTTTGCCGATGATCATCCCGCAGGCGGGCGATTATTTGATTCGTTACCGTTACGATAATAACTGGACCGAGGATGGCGCAAATGGTAGCTCGCATTTTGTGGACATCAACGGCAAAACGCAAGAAGTACAGTTGCCGTTGACGGGCGCTTGGAGTGAATTCCCTGAAAAGTCAGTCGTGTACATCCCGGCAAAGCTCAAGCGCGGTTCGAACTTTATCGAAATCACGAAGGGCAAGCATTATGCAGAGCTCGACCGCCTCGATTTCTTGCGCATCATTCGTGATACACTTCCTGCAAATGGTTTCGATAACGGAATCCGAGTGCGTCTCACGAAAGACGACGAGCTTGCCATCAAAGACGGCGGCTATGCGATTTTCGAAAACGTGATTACGGACTCGATTGTCGGTGTGGGCGTGAACGTGCTCGTGAAAAACGCCGCGGGCGGAACGCTTTCGCTCCGCAAAGAAAGCAAAAAAGGCGATGTGATTTCAAAATGCGAACTGCCCGGAAGCGGCGATGCATCAAAGTGGACTCAAGTGCGTTGCACGAACATGCACGAGCTTAAGGGCGTTCAGGATTTCTATTTGACCGCCGAGGGCTTGGGAAGTGAAATCCTTGTCGGAAATATCCAATTTGATGTTGGTGTAGACACTCCTATTGTTGCTATTCATGACTTTGCACGCACCTCTTTGAGCTTGATTCCTGGCATGATTTATGACCGTGAAAATGGAATTGTACGCCTTCAAAACGAAGCGCCTTGGTCGTTGTTCGACATGAATGGTGTTGTGCTCAAAAATGGTTTTGGCCGTGAAATTGTAGCTCGTAATTTACGTAGAGGTGTTTATCTAGTGCGTTCTGGCGACCGTAGCTTGCGCTTTAGCCGATAATGAATTGTTTAGATTCGTCCGTTTTTGGACGTGAATGGAAGGTGCTTTTCTCAAAAAAGCGCCTTTTTTTTGTGCTTTCGCACATTTTTAACCATAATTTAGGAGAAATGTGGTTTTTGTATTCTTTTTTTACGCAAAAAAAATATATTTAATTGTAAAACAAATTTTCCCTAGTCGGAGTCTTTATGAAAAAAGTCACTATTTGGAAATTTACGGCAACGTTGGCATTCCTGTGTACTTTGGGTGCCTGCTCTAATTCTTCATCGCCAGATGATGAAGACGATTACGGATCCTCGACAAACCCGACATCGGCAACGTCTACAAAGTCCAGTGCAAAGTCTAGCACCAAGTCCAGTGCATCTAACGCCAACACCGCTGCTTGTGAAGCGCTCAAGGAAGTTCTTGCTGTTCCGTCGAACTTCAATATTGAAAAGGATGCTGATTCGGACACTTCTTGGACTCTTTCTTGGGATTATACTCGCAATGATAATCGTCCTGAAGAGGGCTTTGAAATTCAAGTTCTTGACATGGAAACTGAATCTCCTGAATGGGAATACGAAGGCAACTCCAATGCCGATGTTACTTTCTATAAGTTGAAGGGTAGCAAAAAGTCGGGCAAGTATTACCGCGTTGTTGCTGTCGATAAGTGCGCCAAGTCTAAAGAAAGTAACCGTATGCAAATCAAGTCTAACGGTTACGGCGATAATGATGCCGGCAAGGAAACGACCGATGTCCCGACCGATGTCGCTATTGCTCGTATTGCACCAAGTGTTTGGGAACTCAGCTGGAAATACGCTGATACAAAGGATGACCCGAATAGAAAGTTTGTCATCCAGACTTCCAAACTCAAGGATTTCAAATGGACTGGCATCAAGAAGCCTCTTGACGGCAACGTGCGCCACTATTACATTGAAGGCCGCGATATGATCGAAACCTATTTCCGTTTGGCTGTTGTCAATAGCGGTGATACCTCGGCATTTACCGAAGCTGTTCAATTGACTCCTGATATTGCATATCGTGATTATATGGCTCTTGATGTTCCTGTTCCAACGCCTAAGGTTACATTGACATATACAGAGTCTATCGATAGGGATAATGATCCTGAAACTAAGGAAAAGACGTATCTTACTGCTGCCGCATCCTATACTATTACGGATAAATTTATTAGCAAGTATATCGTTGAATCGGAATATACGGATACAGTCTATTACGAAGCCCGTTGGTTTACTTCTTTGGAACATTACAATTATTATAAGGGCTCTTGCGAAGGAAAGAAAAAGTCGGAAAAGTGTGATAGCTGCTATTGGGTTGAATCGATCCCATATCAGGAACCGTCTATTGCAAAGCGTTTCAGTGTATATGACGACTTTGTAGACGCTGCTAAAAAAACTCACGTCTATGAAGATTGCTATTCAAGAGCTGAAGATGGTCTAGAACTCGCAATCTGTTTGGAATCTCATGTTAGGGATATTTGTGGGTATTATGTACAGTTGCGCATTGTCTGGAAAGATAATGTTAATGGAAAAGGTAAAGGCGCAACGGACTGGAGTGAATGGACTCAGCCATATAACGTAGGCGATATTTCTGGAATTGATGTTCTGTGCGCTCAATAACGCTTAGAATATAAAGAATAGAATCAAAAAGCGCCGCTGCCAAGTGCAGCGGCGTTTTGCTTTAGTTATTCCCGCTCAGGAACTGGTGCGGGGTAAAATTTGGCGTGGTTTTTACTTCAAGAAAGCAAAGAAAACTGCCGCAATAATGAGTAAAAATGCGACAATGTGATTCCATTGGAGCGTTTCTGTGTGGAAAACGGTGACTGCAATTGTCGTGAAGACCGTCAAGGAAATTGCTTCTTGAATAATCTTCAATTGCATCAAGCTGAATGGTCCGCCGTTGATGCGGCTGCCGATACTATTGGCGGGAATCATTAAACTGTATTCAAAGAATGCGAGACCCCACGACGCGAGAATCACGAGGATCAGCGGCCAGTCGGTGCTGATGTGCATTTCTTTGAGCTTGAGGTTGCCGTACCAAGCAAATGTCATGAAAATGTTGGAGCAGCAGAGAAGGAGGATTGTGAAAATACCGGCTTTCATGTTTTTAGTGATTAGTGGTTAGTAAACAGTGGTTAGGGATTAGGGGTTAGGTATGAGGTCGTGCGTTGCACTCTGAGGTCGCTTCGCTTTGAGGTTTTTAGGTTGTAATCGCGTCTTCGGCGACATTCTTTAGCTCAAAGGGCCGTAGGCCCGTGCTCATACCTCATAGCTCATTACTCTTTCGTCTGTAGGACCTTTGGTCCGTTCTCTCGTCTAAGTCTATACGGCCTTCCTGTAGAATGTTGGTAGGCGAGGCGCTTGCGCACTTCTTCGAGGTACTTGATGTAATTTTCGCTTTGGTAGTCGCGGTACGTCCAATCGAAGGCATGGAAATGCCCATCTTGGAAGTAAAGCGTCGGTTCTACGAAAATCCCGCGCTGCATGTAGACGCGTTGGCGCTGGTCCTTGGTCGTTGCCAAAAAGAACTGCCCAAGCGTCATGTAGCCCGGATCGAGATTCACCGGGCGCAGCCCCGGCGTGCCGTTTTTCTCGGCGATTTCAAGTTCAATGTCGTTTGTCCAAAGCTTGATGTCGACAATCGTTTCGCGGTCTACGAGTTGCTCGTAGCTGAAGAACGCACGCACAGGTGCTTCGCCAATTTCTTCTTTGTAGTAATTGGTGAACGTGAACGGAAATGGTTCCAAGTTCAGGTCTTCTTCACCGAATCGGGCTTTGAGAATACCGCGAACCGCATTCACGGCTTCGGCATCTTTCGCGAGAATGCCCACGATAATTTTCACTTTGGCAGGAGTTCTAATTTCACCCATGGGTAAAAATTTAGAAAAAGTGCTCAGGGCGACGCGTCATTCTCCGAAGGAGAATCCATTAATTCTAGTGGCCGACGCTTCTTTTTTGTATTTTTAACGATATGATGAAAAATAGAACGCTTTGTGCATTAGCCGTTATTCTCTCGTCTCTAGTCTGTACACTCTCTACTAATGTTTACGCTGAGGCTCCGCGGGTCGTGCCGACGATTCTCGATTCCGTGCCGCATGAATCTTCGCATTTTACGCAGGGCCTTTCGTTTGATGGCAAGGAGCTGATTGAAACGACTGGCTTGTATGGAAAATCGGGATTGTACCGCCGCACGCTGGACGGAAAAATTCTCGATTCCGCACGCATTGAAGAACGTTATTTTGGCGAAGGTTCCGTTGTTATGGGCGACGAAATCTATTACTTGACATGGAAATCGCACAAGGCGTTTATTTATTCCCGCAAGCCGTTTAAAAAGAAGGGCGAGTTCCGCATCCCGACGGAAGGCTGGGGCCTTACGCTTTGGCGCGATCAGCTTTTGATGAGTAACGGCTCCGATGAACTTCTGCAAATTGCACCGGGTAGCTTTTCTGTGTCAGGGATAATCAAAGTTCGCGACGGTCGCTATTCGATCAAGCTTTTGAACGAACTTGAAATTGTTGGAAATACTTTGTATGCTAACATCTGGCAGACGGACTTGATTGCCGAAATTGAACTCCCGAGCGGGAAGGTGCTACGCTACATTGACTTCTCGAAAAAAGCGGGGGAGATTCGCGACCGATTCCCCGGCGTAGATGTCCTGAATGGCATCGCTTACGATGGCAAAGATTTTTGGATAACGGGCAAGCTGTGGCCGCAGATTTATAAAGTCAAGTTCTAAAAACCGCGTTCTTTCCACTTGGCGTTATTGCCGATATTGCGGATTAAGCGGAAACCGGCACCAACACCAGATGCGCCAACATCATAAAATCCATAGGATAGCTCTCCACCTTTTAAAACGGAAGGATGGTCTGAATTTCCAATAAACCTATTGTCTTTCAAAAGAACATGCTCAGCTGCCAGACCAAACATATCGTATAAACCGTATCCATTTGGCAAAAGCTGACCAACAGGTTCAGAAATATAATCACTTGTTTCTTTCATTGCATATGATGATTCAAATCGTGCATATTTTTGAATTTCGTTTAACGGAGTCGCTGGACTGCCCCATGGTGCCTTTTTTTCCTTATCACCAGCACGAGCAAGCATCATCCATTCATCATAAAACGGGAGCCTATAGCCATCTGATTTTGCATTGATTGTTACCATAATGTTAATTGTATTGTGAGTGCCGGAAAAATCCCAAAAACCAATAATATAACCGTTTTTCAAGAAACCTTCGTATAGATATAAATCATCCGGAGTTGAAAAGATGTAATATGGCTTTAATCCTTCACGAATACTACGGGTGTTTGCATATACCATCGATTGGTAAAGAGTTACCGTATTCGCTATGGTATCATGTGCTGCGCAATATGCGTTACGGGTACTAGCCATTTTTCTGGCAAACCAATCTTCATGATGCATTTTCCTATATTGAGGATTTTTATAAGTCGAAGTGGCTGGAATACTATCCCACAATACCTGAATCAATTCGCAGTTTGTTACAGGGTATTTGTCAACTAAATATGTTCCCGTAATTGAAACAAATCTTTCGGGATCTTCTTCTCCGGCATCATCCAAAGTCCAAAATTTGTTACTTTTTCTATTGAATCCGAGTTTGACTTCTTCATTTTTGAAGTCCAGATATTTCATCCCGACCGCTAAATTAATTATATGAGAAATCTTCACATCCGAGAAATGCACCCTAAGCGTTTCAACCCCAATAAGCGTCGGTGCTTGGAAAGCTAGGCACGAATCGCTAGATATAATCGCTTTTAAGGATGTTTCCCATGCGACAACAGGCTCGTCAACACAAATTTTAACGATTTCGTTTTTCTCTACTTCGAGCCAGTTTTCTTTGTCCAAAGTATCGCGGCTTACATTAAATGTTCTTTGAATTTTATCTTCTGGAATCTTTTCCAGATTCTTTCTCGGCTTGACGCCTTCAACCGGCTTTTTGACCAAAATCGAACCACGAAATCTATTTGCAAGCTCAACAAGCTTTGAATACTCCAAGCTGTCCTTATACGCACCGCGGCTTTCTCCATGCTTGTCGTAATAGAGTTGAGCATTCGCAAGCGCAAAGTACATCGTTAGGAATAACAAAATCTTTTTCATACAATTGAATATACAAAAAGAACACCGAGATAGCCCGGTTCTGCATTTGTCATTTGGATTTTACTTCTGTCCACTTGGCGTTGTTGCCGATGTTGCGGATTAGGCGGAAACCGCCGGAGTAATCAGTATACCGATCCTCGGAGCGATAACTATAGTTTATCTTTTTCCAATCGTGAAAAAGGGCGCCCCCCTTCAAACAAGACGGACAATCCCTACCTTTTTTTAAACAGTATGGACAGTCGTTTTGGTAACATTCTATAGGTGCCTCTCTATTATCTATAACTACTGTTATCATCAAACCTTCAACAGTTGGTCTTAACCAATTGTGATCTTCTAAAAGAACGTGTTCTTCCACCAAGCCCAAAACATCATACAGGCCATAACCATTAGGGAGTAATTGACCTACTGGTTCTGTTTTTACATGTTCCTTATATTTGGCAAATCTTGCATATTTCGTAACGTCTTTTATTTTAGCGGAATTATTGCACCAAGGCGTCATGGCCTTCTTTTCTCCGCCACGAGCGAACATCATCCATTCGTCATAATATGGTAGCCGATAACCATCAGAAGTTGAATCTACAGAAACAAGAATTGTTTTTTTGTCATGATTGGAAAAATCATAAGACATAATGACATATTGATGCATCGGTCCTTTGCGTTGTTTAGTGTAGTGAAAATAGTGAATTGCGACATATTGATATCGCGGATTGATTATTGAATCGTCATATTCACCTGTTTCAGGTTCAATTATTTTTATATATCTATCTTTAGTCGCAGAAAATTTATAATATGGCGTCAGTCCTTCTCGAATGCTGCGCGCATTGGCATACTTCATTGCCATATACAAAGAAATCATATTTGCAGCAGAGTCATGGGTGTCGCATTTTCCGTTACGCGTGCTATACTTTTTTCTTTCAGACCATTCCTTTTCAATCTGATAATCCTTGGGATTTAGGGGAATCTCATCCCACATTAACTGTGTGATTTCACAATTGGTTACTGGATATTCATCTACTAGATAAGTACCCGTAACGGACACAATCTTCTTTTCATGATGTCGCATTTGATGAAGGTCATTGCCATATAAAGTTTCTTCATTTTTGAAGTTCAAATACTTCATGCCGACTACTAGATTAATTTTATAGGCACTGTCAGAATCAAAAAACTTCACATTAATTGAGTTGACACCGATAAGCGTCGGAACCTGGATTTTCAGGCACGAATCATTGAAAATTTCGGTATCCAACGAGGTTTCCCACATGTGGACTTTCGAATCAATGCAAATTTTGAGGGAATCGTTCTTTTCGACCTCGAGCCAAGTTTCGGCGTTTAGAGAATCTCGTTGCAAATTAATTGTTCGTTGAACTTTGCCGAAGTTGTCATCCGAACACACTATACAAAGAATAGCTACCAAAGATAAGGCGGCTACAAGAATCAATATCTTATTCCAACTGCGAAACATAAGCGGAATATACAAAAATAGAGTCTGTTCCAATAGGATGAATAGATGTCTTTCTTGATTCGCGTTATTCTCACCCTTCGGGCTTTTCGAACGCTTGCGTTCTCAAAGGCCTAAATGCTCGCCAGCTCGCATTTAGTCGACGAGTCTCAACCAGATTACTTTACAAATTTCATTGAACTTTTTATATTTTGTTAAGACACCGGGGGTGCTTTCTACCTTCGGTAGAATCACCTACGGTTCGGCCATGTCAAAATGCAAACATTTTGCCGCGGCTCTCACCTTGGGGGTGCTTTGGTTTCGACAGGGTTACCGAAGTGTTAGTTGCAAGTCGAGGTCTCAGACGAGGGCAACTCGTTAAAAAGTCTGAAAAAAAATAAGTGCTGACGAAAACTACGCACTCGCTGCCTAATTAACGGCAACGCCGGGCCTCATCCCGCTCCCATCGGGGTGTACGTCCGGACGCAATATGGGATAGGGAAGTGTCATGCCTGGGGGCATTTCCCGAGATTTACTAGGCTGGTCAAACTCCGCGCCGACCTTCTTGGGCGTGGATAAGACGAGATCTTAAATTCGAAGGGAACGCTTGTAGGAACGTACATGGACGTGATTTTGGACAGGGGTTCGACTCCCCTCACCTCCAGAAAAAAAAGAGGCTCTCATCAGGAGCCTCTTTTTATTTTCTGTTTTACACGAACTGTAAACCATTAATCGTTAATCTTATCAGCCCAGCCTCCATTCCAGCATGCTAACCACTGCTTACTGTCTACTACTTACAGTTACCGTCTACAGCCAGCTGATATTTTTTTATACATTTAAATTAAAGAGGAGGTTGTATGGATTGTCGAATCTTAGTTCGTTTCATTGGAATCCAGCAGGATTTGGATGCCTTGTGGTCTGAATTCATGGAACATTTCCCGGAAGCGGAACTGCCTAGTGTGGATTCTGGCGAATGGTATTCCGTCGAAGATTTTATGACGGACGAATATGAATGTCGTTTCGAGGAATTGCCCGAGTCGGAACTGTTTGCTGTTGATGGAACGTTTATTGTCGAAAACGAACCTCCAGAGGATGTCTTGACCGAAATTTTGGAGCGTTTCGAACGCGTTTACGCAGTGTTCAAGTGGTCTACGATGGATGTGGGGATTGGATGCGGTACGAGTGAAGGTTGGGGCGAGTTCAATGCAGACCGCGCTGACGATGGTTCCGACGAAGCGAACGAAATCTCCGAAGCTGTCCTCGGTTTTTAATATTTGATGATGAATTTAAAAGATAAACATTTATTCGTATTATTTCGGTTAGCTCTTGGAATTGACAATGGCGATGAGGAACGCAAACCTCTGAGCCTTTCTGCTGATGAATGGCAAAATCTTTATACGGAAGCCATGCAACAGTCTGTTCTTGACGTCGTTTTTACGGCAATATCAAAACTTTCTAAAGAAGAACTTCCGCCAAAACCGTTGCTTGTGCGTTGGGCTGCTCATGCCGAAATGACTCGCGCAATGAACAAGACGATGAACCAAGATGCAGCTCATCTCACAGAAATCTTTAGCAAGGCCGGGCGGCGGACAGCTGTATTGAAAGGGGCTGCGAATGCGAGACTTTATCCGGATCCGTTCAGTCGTCAGTGCGGTGATATCGATATTTGGGTTGAGGGTGGTCGCGAAAGTGTAGAAGCTCTTCTCTCGGATTTAAAAATGCACCCCGAACTTGAAGACAATACATCGCATCATCACGTTCATTTACCCAAGAATGAACACGGAATAGTAGTAGAAGTTCATTATAAGCCATCTTCGGGAATACCAATCAAAAATGAAAAGTTGCAGAATTTTTTGAACAAAGAAATTCTGAAGTCGGAGTTGGTTCCCGAAGGTTTTTATGCCCCGACTATCAAGTTTGCTTTGGTAATGCAACTATCTCATTTGCAACAACATTTTTTTAGCTACGGTCTTGGTTTTAGGCAGTATATGGATTATTTCATTTTGCTGCAACATTCTTCTGAACGAGATCGGAATGAGGCGGCTTCGGTTATAAAGTCGCTTTACATGGGAAAATCTTGCGGTGCGGTCATGTGGCTTTTGGGCGAAGCTTTTGGTCTCGATCGAAAGATGATGCTTTGTGCTCCCGATAAATGGCGCGGAAAAAAATTGCTAAAGCTTGCAATGGAAGGTGGAAACTTTGGCAGATTTGCAAAACCAAAAAATAAAAAAATGAATGTTTTTGTCCGCTGGATTAGGGACCGCATGCGAAGATGGAGTTGGATTCCGTTTGACCCGATTAACGTCATCGCCATCGAATTCCACTATTGGCGTGATACGATTTCCTTGATTCCTCTCCGCATTAAACGTCGCAAAATTTCGTTATAGCGTTAGAAAACCCAGCCGATAGATATGGTGCTTTCGATAACGGTCTTATCTAAAAGATGAGTTCCATATCTGTCTTTTGCGATGTGAATTTCATAGAATGTGTTATGGGTGCTCGTCTTTTCTTGGAATTTGGGCTTGCTCACAAACGTTCCTAAATTTATTTCGGTCGCAAAGATAAAGTGTTCGAAGCAAAGGTTGAATCCGAATCCAGCGGTAATATAAGCCGCATATTCTTTTTCTTTTAAATCAAGCTTGTGCGAGAATGAACTGGAATCACGATGGACGTCAAGATTGTAAAGAACTGGAGCCGCTTTGGCTTGTATAAAGCCTTCTGCTTGACGTTGTTTTTTATAGTGATTGTTCCCTAAAGCATCGACATAATGATATTTCCCGATATTGCGTCTTCCCCAAATCCATTTTAAGGATATGGGGAAGGTAAAGATGTCGATGGTTCCTTGAACATCTGTATGTCGCTTGATTTCATCTTTGTCGTAACCGATGTGGCCGAATTGTAGTCCAACGCTCCAAAAATCGCTGAACAGGTATTCATATCCAAGAGCAAAACTCAAACTCTGTGCGGTCAGACTCAATAAAATGCGGTGGTTATTGTTGGGCGGTGCGTTCAGTCCTAAATCTTTTTCATCATCTGTTTTTTCGGAGATTGTTTCTGCATCAGTGCTATTTGTTGTTGTGCCCGTGGAATCGATAATGTAGGTTACTTTATGTGTATCTGTGTAAACTGTATCGACAACTTGATTTTGTGAAAATGCGGTTGCAACGAAAAATAAAATAAGAGTTAGTGCGTATTGCATATTAGAATCCTATTTTGATTTCTGTTCCAAAGAACAATCCTTTGTCAGCCCATCCATTGAGAATATGGTAATTGATTTCTTCATCGCTTCTTGTATTCCAAGAAAGGTATCGGCGGGCGGAGTCTCCCCAATATTGGTAGCCGAACGTAAAGCCCATGTCCCACAGTGTATTGCCCATGTTCCATACGCTGCCCAAGGAGGCGCTGATGGAAACACCTGCATCAAAGCTACCGGACTTTTTTGAATTTTCATTGACTGCTTTATCGTATGCAATTTTGAGCGTTGGACTCCCAAGAGCTTGTACGTAGAACGAAAAACTGTTGAGCGGAGTGTTTCTGAATTTGACTTTTCTTTTTTTAGGGTTTGCTCTGGTGATGTTTAGTGTAATTAGGTATTGGCGGTAACCGATTCCAGGACTTACGATGCTTCTGAAGCCTTCCCATGTTGGGTCTTCGTCACGAATGTTGAATTCTCCAAAAAGCATGATGGAAGATAGATTGAATAAAAGGGAACCTCTGTAGGTATTTTCTAATTCCCAAGTCAAGTCTAATATCGGTGCGCCAAACCATATTGAAAAAAGATTCAATGAGGTTACATTGCCGATGTAGAATTTGAATCCTGGTTGGATTGTATCCGTGCTGTAATCCAGTAAAAATTCATTTTTGGTAACTTGGGGTGCTTCTGTATTTACATGTTGCGCCGTTGATTCTTGGATGTAGACCGTATCGGGCGGCGAGACGACGTAAAGCGTGTCGGTGATTCGCTTTTGCACATAGATGGTGTCGGTAATGGCGAGTGTTGGACTTGCTACGATGGCAATGAGAATTGCAGATATTCCAAAAAAATGTTTGAAGTTAGTCATTAGAAAATCCCCATGCCAAAGTTTACTCTGAAGTCGAGCTGAAGCCCGGCTGTGATGTACGAGATTTCTTTTCTCAGCAAGTCCTTATCTACGGCGTTGTATGCAAGTCCGTATTCAATACCGAATACGCCTCGGTTCCCCCTGAAAATATGTCCCATATGGATGTAGGGGGCGAACGACGTGCCTGTCTCGTGCCTCGTGTGAGGCCTGTTGTTGTACAGATGGGGATCGGAATCCCACGTGTTCACGTAGTCGTATTTGCGGATTAGCCAGTTTCCACCGATATCGAGAAAAGCGCTGTATTTTGAAGGCCTGAAGTAATATCGGTAACCTAAGCCTGCATCGTATTGTGAAATGTTTCCCTTGTAAATGCTGCTGTTGAATACATCGCTTGTTGGGCCGGGGCCCATTTTGCTATAACGGAAATTGAACATCAAAGATTTTTTGTGGTTGAATGATAATTCGATATTTCCACCGATTGATGTGAACGATGAATCAAGGAGCCATACAATTGATATCAGATCGAAATGCACGTAAATGGCGTGGTGTGTGTAATTTGTATCGTAACGGAGGTATTTTGTGGTGTCTTCTCCGAACGGATTTCGCTCTGTCGGGGGGCAACATTTCGGCTGCTCGGGGCGCGGGTTGGATACATCTTTCTTGATGTAAATCGTATCGGTTTTTGCTTTTATTGGAATGTAAACGGTATCGCGGGTGATTTGCTCTACGTAGACTGTGTCGTGTATTTCGGCACAGAACGCAGAAATGCAAAGAAAAAGTATTAGTGACCAAGTTTTCATTTGATTGGAAATATAGCAACTGCAAATTATTTTATTTGCTTTTGTTGTGTTTTTGTGATAAGAGGTGTTTTTTGAATGTTTTTAGGAAATATGTTACGTTGAATGGTAAAGACTGTTTTGCCAGTGTGATTGTCTTCACATTTTTACTTGCATTTTTAGGGGGGATTTTCTAAATATATAATGGGTTTTACCAGATTGGTGTGTGGAGGTTTTATGTTTATTTCCCGTATAGTTCCGTTTTGTTTGGCAGCTGCATTTACAACATCTTTTGCAGTTCTCGATTTGCCGAATGCACAACCCAAAGTTGATGCCGCTTATTGGAACGCCGCTCTTGATAGCACATGGCAAGGGCTTATCCGCCGAAACATCCAGCCGTATAGCGCTGGGGAAGGGTTGATTCATCGCCCTAAGAGCGAAACTCCGGGTGATGCTGTGAGCGAAGGCGTTGGCTACGGCATGCTCGTCGCGCTTTATTCCAATGATCAGGCTTCGTTTAATAAAATGTGGGATGCCGCCAATACGGTCATGTGGGATGGCTGCTATTACAATTGGCAGATGGCTCCGACTGGGAAAATCAGTGGAATGGGGGCTGCTTCCGATGCCGAAGAAGATGTCGCTCTTGCTTTGATTTTTGCAGATAAGTTAGTTTCTGCTGGCAAGTGGCAACCTTACACTTCAACAAAGTTTGGTTACGATTACAAGACCCATGCACAAAAAATTCTCAATTGCATGTGGGAAACGAAGCAGATCGTTGGGGAAGGAATCCTTGCGCCGGGTGCTGGCTGGGGTGGCTATTCCTTCGTGAATCCGGGGTATTTCTCTCCGGCTTGGTATAAGGTTTTTGCCAAGTTTGATAGCAATGGCGACCGTTGGAACCGCGTTGTCGACAAGTCTTACGAAATCATTTCGAAGAGTCCTGGCTACAGCATCGGTATGGTTCCCGACTGGATGACGCCGGAAGGCGGCTGGGTCGGCTCGGCGGGCCTTGGCTATAACGCATACTTTGAAAGCAAGGCGTTTTTTAAGGACGCTATCCGCATCTTGTGGCGAGTCGCTATTGACGCGATTTGGTTTGATGAAGAACGCGCAAAGACCTTCCTCAAGAATGCCTTGACGTTTATCAATTCCAAGGGCGGTGCGAAAGCTGCGAATTTCTACCAGATTGAAAAGGCTGGGGAACTTTTGCCTGCCGAAGACAAGTGGTATGACTTTAACAATTCCAAGGATTCTACGACATGGCGTTACCGCAGCGAACACAGTCATTTGACGATTGGCATGTGGGCGACGGCTGCGATGGCGGTGGGCGAGAAGGCTGACCGTATTGCTTTCAGTGAAGAAATGGGCAAGTTCTACGAAGGGTACGATTACTTTGGGCAAGCAAGAGACGAATCTGGTGCGCTCGAAGATACGCTCCACAACGAGATGTATTTTGACCAGTTCCTGGCTTGGTTCGGAACGTCCATGATGAGCGGCGCTTTTGTGAACGTTATCGATGCGATTGATAATCCGAAGGCTGCGACTGTTGGCGATTCTTCTTCTTTGACGAAGCCTGAGGTTGGGCTTGTGGAACGTCGTTTTGCATCTGCCAACATGAGAGTATCTCATCTTGATGGCGTGGTGATGATGTCTGTTCCAGAAAATGCAAACTGGACAGTCTTTGACTTGAGCGGCCAAGTGGTGGCTCAGTATTCCGGTAAAAACTTTGCTTGGAATGCCCGCGGAAGCGGTATTTACATGGTTAAGGCGGTGTCTCGCAATCGCGTTTATTCCCGCAAAATTGCAGTTCGCTAAAAAAAATGTCTAGGCCCCTGCCTTCCTCCAAGGACCTAGACTTGTTCTCCTAACAACAAAGATCTTATAGTCGCCGAGAGGCGGCTTTTATTTTATACTGCTTTCCATTAAGCGGTCGCAAATTTCTGCGAGCATTCTCTCGTGCGTGCAGACTTCGGGCGATACACCTTCGATGCTTCCTGTGGTATAGAACGATGTGCAGGCGCATTCGTGAGCGCAACAGCGGTAGCGGATGTCGCAGCCTTCGCATTCTTTTTTGTCGCTATCAAGGAAGTTGCGGATCTCGTTGCACGCATTCTCGTTGAATCCGGTAAAAACATTCCCCTGCACATAACGGGTGTTTGGGTTTGAGGTGATAAATCGTGTGCAGGGGAACATATTTCCGTTTGTGGCGACTCCGATCGCTCCGTTATACACGTGGCAAGAGTATAGCCTGTATCGAGAATTGATTAGGACTATTTTAACCTTGTCATGGATGGTACCGAGAAAGAATTTCTCGCCTTTTTCGCGACATTCTTTCCAGTAAAGCGCCATCTTCTCGTATTGCAGGGCGAGTTTGTCGAAATCTTCGCTTGTCCATTTGCCGTCGAAATCTACACTTGTGGTGAGACTTTGGAATCCCTGTTCGTGCAGCCATTTGACGCTTTCGAAAAGCGTATTTACGTGGGCGCGGGTGACTGTGCTTAATGCGATGGCCTTGTTTTTGACAAATCGTGGAATGTTGGGTTCAATCGCTTTGAAACTACCTGTTCCGTTTACAGTTCTGCGCGCTATATCGTGGTGGTTTTCCGGGCCGTCGAGCGAAAGGTATATGCGGATGTGCTCTCTTTCGCAAAAATCAAAAAATTCATCATCGAACAACGTGCCGTTCGTGTTCACTGCAAAATTCATATTGAAATTGCTGGTGATTTTGCCGTTGTCAATCGCATCGGCGACAATAGCTTTTGCAAAGTTTACGCCTTTATAAATGGCATCTCTGCGTAAAAGCGGTTCTCCGCCGAAGAATGTGATATTCATGTACTGTTGCTTAAAGAATATCGTGCGTTCAAGCGCAATGCGGATGGATTGTTCAAGAGTCTCGTCGTCCATTACCGTTTTACGGTCTACTTGCGATTCCTTGTAGTAGCAGTATTTGCAGCGCAAATTGCACTGTTCTGTAAGGCAGAGGACTAAGTTCATGCTTGAACATCGTCCTGCTCGAACGTGGTCACCATGCTGAATATCATGCAATCATTAGAATCTCTGCAAAGATGGACGTTAAAGCAGTCTGGACTGCTTGGGTCGCAGCGTTCTTCGGGAATTATGATTGGCTTTTGGATAAGCGTGTCTGGTTCAGGTCCTATGGTAATGATTTCAATGGTTGGGCGACTGCTACTAGATTGTGCTTCTTCGCTACTGCTAGACTGAATTTCTGATGAACTTGAGGAATCTTCAAATGGGGCGATGTCGCCAGAGAGCATTATAGGCTCTTCCATAGAACTGCTGACCGGAGTAGCGGTTGAACTGCTAGAGCTTTCAGTGGATGATGGTGATGAAATGAAGGGTACACCTGCGGAAAGCGGAGGCTCGTTTGAGCTGCTGCTCATTTTTGCGGCGGAAGAAAGTGCTTCTAGTGCGGAACTGCTAAGGCGCTCTTGGCTTTTAGGAATGTCGAGAACGTTGGAACTGCTGGATTGGGGCTCACATGCAACTTCACCACAAGTTGGTGTTGGATCGGGCTCGGGAGCCATTACAGAACCAGATTCGGCTCCGATGCACGCGTTCAATGTAAATGTTGATGCCATGCCGAGTGCTGTAGCTATTGAACCTTTTACAGCTGTTGAAAGCTGTGTTTTTCCAGTAACCCTTTTCTTTTCGATTTTCATGTTAGACCCAAACACTTTTTTGTTATGTCATGTCGGACATTTCGTATGTGGAAACCATGCTTGCTGCCATGCCTCGATCATCGTCGCGGCACATGATAACTCTGATGCCTGTGGAGTCAACCATTTCGCATTGGCGTTCGAATGGGTAGTTTATTGAACTTGATGAGGGCGCTTGAATGACGCTGCTTGAAGAATTTGCGTTGGTTTGGCTTGATGACGATTCGGATTTTTCGGAGGAACTGGCCGGAGATTCTTCTGAAGAGGATGCAGGAGTGATTACTGATGAACTGCTTTCTGAAATTTCGGAAGAGCTGCTTGCTTGGAGCGGGAAATCCTCGTATGGCGGGATAACTCCTGCTTCCATGGGTGGCTCGAAGGATGAACTGCTCAAGTTATTTGCGGATGAAGAAAGAGCTTCTTCTGCGGAACTGCTGATGCGTTCATGGCTTAGAGGAATATCTATGAAAGAAGAACTGGAGGCGTTTTCTGTGGAACTGTTGCTGCTATTGGGATCGACTGGACCCATGGGGGCGCCAGATTCCGCGTCGCTGACGCAAGCGGTCATATAAATGGATGTCATGCCAAGCAAAGAGGCTATGCCCACTTTAGTTGCTTTGGACAATTGCGAATTCCCGGAAACCTTCTTTTTCTCAATTTTCATGAAATTTCCTCCTTATTTCAGTAACACTCTATGTTAATATAGTTTGTTTTGGAATATAAAGTGTAATTTTGGGCTTTTTTTGTAACTTTCATAGAACGATTTTGTTGCATCCGTTGCATATAGGGGGGGCGTGGAGTTGGTAGAGCTTAGTTGGTAGAACTTAGTTGGGGTGCAAAAAAAGACGTCCGGTTTCCCGAACGTCTTTTCTCTAGTCTCTCGTCTGAAGCCGCGAAGCGGCGTTCTTTCGTCTAGGTTTTATCTTCGCCGCGGAGCATGATGACCTTGCCCGTGCGGATGTATTCCACGATTTCGAACTTCTGCAACAAGCTCTTGAGTGTATCGACCTTGACGCTGTTGCCGGTAATTTGGATGATCATGGAGGTCATTGTCATGTCCACGGTGTTGGCGTGGAAATGGTCGCAAAGCTGCAAGATTTCGGTGCGCTGTTCTGCAGTGCAACGGACCTTGATGAGGGCGAGTTCCTTTTCCACAGCGTCGGTACCGGTATGGTCCTTGGCTTGCACCACGTCCACGAGCTTTTCGAGCTGCTTGATGATTTGCATCAAGATTTCGGGATTGCCGTGAGCGATGATGTTCATGCGGCTAAAGTTCGGGTCGAGCGTGGGGGAGACGACGAGGGAATCGATGTTGTAACCACGGCGGGAGAACACGAGTGCAATGCGCACGAGCACGCCCGGGCGGTTAGCGACTAACAAGCTAATAGAATGAGCTATATCTTTCATTTTCAAATTCTCCTGTTATTACGTCGATCCGGTGGGTTTTTCGAGCTGCGTCTTGGGCTGTTCGGTAATCATGCTCGTAATCGGAGCGCCAGCCGGAATCATCGGGAACACGTTGTCTTCCTTTTCGCATTCGCAGTGGATGAGGATCGGGCCATCGTTGTAGTCCAAAGCCTTCTGGATCACGCGTTCAGCGTCGGCCGGGCGCTTGATGCGGAGACCTGGGATGCCATAAGCTTCGGCGAGTTTCACGAAGTCCGGGTTGCCCTTCATGTCAACGCTGGAATAGCGGTGGTCATAGAAGAGTTCCTGCCACTGGCGCACCATGCCGAGGTACTTGTTGTCCATCACGAAAATCTTGATGGGGAGCTTGTGGATGGCGGCCGTAGAAAGTTCTGCTTCCGTCATCTGGAAACCACCGTCACCGCTGAAGCTGCAAACCGGCCAACCCGTTTCGTTGCCGAATGCGGCGCCGATTGCTGCCGGGAAGCCAAAGCCCATAGTGCCTGCGCCGCCACTGGAGTGGAGCTGGCGCGGGTAGTTGATGTGGAAGAACTGAGCAACCCACATCTGGTGCTGGCCCACGTCCGTCGTGACGATAGCCTTGCCATGAGTCAATTCGCTCACCGTTGCAACGATGTGCTGCATACGGAGGCCGCCCTGCTTGGCGTAAGTAAGCGGGTAGCGCTTCTTCCAAGTCTGGCAAGTCTTGATCCAGTCGGCGGTATCGAGCTTGTTGACCATCGGGAGGAGCTGTTCCAAGACGAGCTTGGCATCACCGCACATGAACACATCCGGCTGCAACACCTTGCCTTCTTCGGCAGGGTCGATGTCGATGTGCATTTTCACGGCATTCTTGCAGAATTCGCTGAGCTTACCGGTAATGCGGTCGTCCCAGCGGCTGCCGATAGAGAGAATCAAGTCACAGTCAAGCACGGCCTTGTTGGCGTAAATCGTGCCGTGCATGCCGAGCATGCCGAGCGAAAGTTCATGGTCGGTCGGGAATGCGCCGAGGCCAAGCATTGTGCAGCAAACCGGAGCGCCGAGCTTTTCGGCGAGTTCCTTCACCTGGCGATGAGCGCCAGAAATCATAGCGCCGTGGCCCACGAGGAGGAGCGGCTTTTTGGAATTCTTGATGTATTCGGCTGCCTTTTCGACGCTTTCGGTAGAAGCGTAAGTCGGAATCTTGTAGCCGGGGAGGTCCATCTGGTCGGTGAACGGAGCGGTGCAGGGGCCTGCAGTCACGTCCTTCGGGAGGTCAATGAGCACCGGACCCGGACGGCCGCTACGAGCGATGTGGAAAGCTTCCTTCATCACGCGCGGAAGGTCGTTGGTGTCCTTCACCAAGTAAGAATGCTTGACGGTTGCAAAAGTCATACCGCTCGTGTCGCATTCCTGGAAGGCGTCCTTGCCGAGGTTCGGCGTTGTCGTCTGTGCCGTGAGCACGACAATCGGGCTAGAATCCATGAGAGCTGTATAAATACCTGTAAACGTGTTCGTTGCACCTGGACCGCTAGTGACAAGAGCTACACCGACCTTACCGGTCTGGCGGGCATAACCGTCAGCCATGTGAGTTGCGCCCTGTTCATGACGGCTGAGCACAACTTTGATGCTGGAATCGAGGATGGCATCGAACATCGGAATGGCCGATCCACCGGGATAGCCGAAAATTGTATCAACGCCTTCACGCTTGAGGCATTCGATAATCACTTCGGCACCACTTAAGGTCTTATTTGCCATAATTTATCCTGTCTTTTAAAGAATAGATGAAAATTTAGATGGATTGAAATATAGGAGTATTTTAAGGTGGTGGCAAGAGGTGAAAACCGTACTTTGTGAAAATTTTTGAAATTTTCTGTAAAATTTTTGATTTTGAAAGTCTAAAAAGTGTAAAAATTGCCGATTTTTGTTTAAAGTTGGATTTTGTTGAATTGTGGTAAGGTAAAAATTGATGGTTTTGAAGTGAAAATTTATTGTTTTGTGGAACTGTGTGTTTGAAAATAATGAATTCATCCCCTTACAGGGTCGGAATGACGGATGCCATTGTCATATTAAATAGCTGATGACCGCGAAGTATCCTAGATGACACCTTACAAAATGCCACTTTAGAGCATCGTCAAACTATTGACCAATGACTAATGACTTGTGACCAATAATTACATTTCTCCTTTTATTTTTTTCTAATTTATTACTATGATTAAGAAGATTTTACTCTCATTGATTCTTGCGGCAGCTTTCGTGTTTGCCGCCGACCCGATCACCATTGAAGGGCGTTTGACCGAAATTCCGGGAAAAATGCCGAGCAACGACTTATACAGCTATGTATATGTGTTCAAGTACAAGGTACAGAAGGTCGTTTCGGGCAAGCTCGATGCCAAGGAAGTTCTTGTGGGCGTTTACAATCCGCTCATTGCTCGTGGCAAGGTCAAGGACAAAATGGCCGATAAGTCGAAGGGTAACGTAGGCGAATTCAAGGCTAAGTCGAAGCATACGCTCAAGCTCGTTCCGCTCGAAGGCAATTGGGATGGCGCCGTTGAAGATGAATACTTTGACGATGAATCCCCGCGCTACTTGGCAATTGAAGTGAACGAGTAGTGAGGTCGCTCGCTTCTCACGCTCTGAGGTCGCAACCTGCGGTTGCTTTGAGGCCTGAGCAGTGAGCATGCTTCCGAAGTTTTAAGAGACTCATCATTGAATTGTTTCAATAACTCATACCTCAAAGGGGCTTTAGCCCCGCGCTCATAGCTCACACCTCTATGGTCTTTTCCTCCCAAATCTTTTTATTCTACTTCTTGCCAACGTTCTTGGTTGGCTACTTTGTTCTTTTCAAGCTTGGTGCGAAACATTCATTATTGAATCTGTTTATCACCATTTTCAGTTACGTTTTTTATGGCTGGCTGGAACCGTGGCTTGTATTCCTCATGTTTGGCTGTACGCTCGTCGTGTACGTGGCGGGGCGTTTAATCTCCGCTCCCAATGCAAGCACGTTGCAACGGAAGGCGGCTCTATGGACGGCCGTCGGTGTCAATCTCGGGGCGCTCGGATTCTTCAAGTATTATATGTTTGGCATGGGCGTCGTGAATGATTTTGCGACCATGCTTGGCTGTGAACCATTCTCGATTATGACTGTGCTTTTGCCGGTTGGCATTTCGTTCTACTCGTTCCAGTCGATGAGTTACGCCATTGACGTTTATCGAGGCTCGGCCCCTCCGGTCAAGAATTTTGCAACATTCGCATGCTACGTGGCGCTTTTCCCACAACTTGTGGCTGGCCCGATTGTGCGTTACAATACCGTTGCCGAAGAGCTTGAAACCCGCACGCATACGCTCGATAATTTTATTCGCGGCATCGTTTTTTTCTGCTTTGGCTTTGCCGAAAAGATCTTCCTTGCAAACCAGGTGGGCATTATTGCTGATCGCGTTTTTGCGGCTGATGCTCCGGGCGTCATCAATAGCTGGTGGGGCTCGCTTGCGTACATGTTCCAGATTTACTTTGATTTCTCGGCGTACTCGAACATGGCCATCGGTCTTGGGCTCATGCTCGGATTCCATTTTCCGCGCAACTTTAACGGCCCGTACCGTTCCAAGAGCATTACCGAATTCTGGAAGCGTTGGCACATTTCCCTCACGAGCTGGTTCCGCGATTACTTGTACATCCCGTTAGGCGGAAACCGTGTAGGCAAAGCTCGTCTGTATTTTAATTTGTTCGTGGTTATGTTCGTGAGCGGTGTATGGCATGGCGCGAACTGGACGTTTGTGTGCTGGGGCCTTTATCATGCGTTCTTTATGATTGTCGAACGTGCAAATAACAAGAACGCTTTCTATTACAAGGCTCCGAAGGTTGTTCAGCTTGCTATTACGCAAGTGATTGTGCTCTTTGGTTGGGTGCTTTTCCGTGCGGATACCATTGGCGATGCGTTGCGTATGTGGAAGAACATGCTCGGTCTCAATGCGGTGGCCGCTTCTGACGCGCTCCTGACTGCTGAAATATTTACGCCGAGTTGTGTCGTGTTCATGATTCTTGCATGGATGCTTGCATTCTGGAAATTCCGCAGTTTCGACTGGTGCGATAATATTTCTTTCAAAAAGGCATTTATTGCGCTTGCGCTGTTTATTCTTGCGACGCTCGCGCTCTTTACGCAAAGCTACAATCCGTTTCTTTATTTCCAATTTTAGAGGTACGGCCTTTGGCCTAGAGGCTTGAGGGCAGTCGCGAAGCTCCTTTTGAGGTTTGAGGCTGTTTTGTCAAAATAAGAGCTTTTATTTTTTGATATTTTCATACCTCAAAGCACCAAAGGTGCGCCCCCATACCTCATACCTAGCACCTGTTTACTATATTAAATTTGGTTCTATAGATGAATGATGTGCTAGGTGAAAAATGCAACGTAAATTATCAAAGATTCTTTTCTTATTTGCCTTGGCTGCGGGAATCGCCTTTGCCGACCCGATTCCTACGGAAGCCCTTACGCAAGGCGGGCTTACGATGCGTGACCGTCAGCTCCGTGATATCGGTCTTGTGATGCGCGGTGGGCGCGGCGGTTTTTTCGATATCGGTTACACTTATACGCCGTCATCGGAACAGTTGCAATTGAAAAGCAAGTATGGAGTCCATAATGGTTATGCTTTTAGGCACCACTATGGTATTTTCGGGAGCTGGGTGCTCGATTCAAATTCGCATTTCGGGTTCCTTACTTGGTTTGACCGTGCCGGTTGGGATTCGCAGGACTTTTTCTTCTTCCCGCATTATGGTAAGTTTGCCCATATTTCGTCGGCGTTTACGTGGGGCTTTTCTTACACGAATACAAAGTATGATGTGACGGCAGCGCTTGGTCTGCAACACCAGAATTTGGAATTGGCTGGTAAAAGGGTTTACCCGAACGAAAGCGATTCGCTGCTGTTCTATTGGGCTCATGCGCGTTTTAAAAACGTGAGCTTCCAAGGAAGTTTCTATCGTGGTACGTTCCAGACTCTCCGTCTTTCGTTGGATCTTGAATCCCGTGAACTTTATGGTGGCGCAAAACATGGTTTCAAAACGTATTTGCCGAACTTGAATGCCACTATATATCGCCGTAAAAAAGACAATGATGATGACAACTTTATTCGTCTTAATTGGGAACAAAATCTTTATGAACAAAAGCTGTATGCCGATGTAACGTTTGATTTTCCGGATGAAGGATTCCGTTCTGCTGTAGTGAAGTTCTATCCTGATCCGTCTCGAATGATTGGCATTGAAGCTTCGTGCTATCGTCGCCATGAATTTGCGGGTGCGCAAGACTTGCTTTGGGGCGGTGCCATTGACTTGATGTTCTTCCGCTTGGGTTACAATTCTTCGTTTGATTATGAAAACATGTTCCATGCAAAAGGAACTCTCATTGCCGAAATCAAGTTCCATATTGGCGCTGCGGATGGTAAGTTCTTTGGGCGTGGCGCAGCAAAGCCTGCTCCTATGGAAACGACCAAGAGCCAATTTGATTTGAAAAAGTTCATGAAGTCCCGTGCAGAACAAAATTCGGAGGCTCCGGCAATTGATGCTCAGGGGCATAAGGTTATTGAAGCAAAGGGAATCCGCTATGAAAAAGTGGGTGCTCCTGAATCGACTTCTGCAGAAGGGGGTAACTAATGAAATTTTTGCGTTTGTTCCTTTGCCTTGTGGCACTTTGTTTGACCGCTTGCATGAGTCATTTGTTTGTTGATACGACGACTAGACTCCAGGTTGAAAATAAGACCGATGTGGTGATTCTTGGGCTTGATATTGTTTCCGATGATGGTTCTTCTGTGCAGCCGTGGATTAAGGAAACGATTGAACCGGGTGAAAAGAGCAAGGTCGTTGAAGAGGACTGGGTCGGAACCTTCCGCGTGAGAGTGAGGTTTGATAAGTGGAATGGGGTACATAGTTTTAATGGTTCTGCTTGTGCGACGGAAACTAGGGTTGTTGTTGCTTTGGCAAAACAGAGCGAAGCAGATGTAAAACATGAAGTAGATGATGGCTGCAAACAAGAAGGGCGTGTTGAGATGACATTCGCCGAAGTTGAGCTTGATTTCGAAGGCGGCAGCCAGTACCTCGTAGTCTCGCAAGATGAAGACGGCAAAGCCGTATTCAAGTTCCGCTAACGTCATCCCTAACCACTAACCACTTCCTACTGCCAACTGCTCATTTCATATATAATTACTACATTTAGCTTCAGTGCAGATAACTAAGTTAAAGATTTTTGGTTTTAAGTCCTTCGCGCAAAGGACAGAAATTAACTTCCCTACGAAGGGTCTTACGGCTGTCGTTGGACCGAACGGCTGTGGCAAGTCCAATATTACGGATGCCATCCGCTGGGTGCTTGGCGAACAGAAAGCCGCCGCACTCCGTATGGGCAAGATGCAGGATGTGATTTTTAGCGGTACCGAAGAACGTGCCGCGATGAGCCTTGCCGAAGTTTCCATCGTGATTGATAACAGCGATGGAACGCTTGCTTCTGATTATTCCGAAGTGATTGTGACGCGCCGTGTGCATCGTGACGGTTCGGGCGAGTATTTGATTAACAACCAGGAATGCCGCCTCCGCGACGTTCATGCTTTGCTTTTTGACTCGGGTCTTGGTTCCAGTACTTATTCGCAGATGAACGCCGACATGATCAAGGCGGTGCTTTCGGACAAGGCCGATGACCGTCGTGTGCTTTTTGAAGAAGCCGCCGGCGTGAGCAAGTACAAGCAGCAGCGCAAGGAAACGCGCCGCCAGCTCGAACGCGTGCAGATGGACATGGAACGTGTCGAAGACAACTTGCGCAGTGTGCGCCGTTCTGTCCGTCTTTACGAAACGCAGGCCGAAAAGGTTAATGCGTACAAGAAATTGAATACGCGCCTCCGCGAACTGGATTTGTCTGTAAGTTTAGACAAGTTTGAAGATTATAAGGAAGGTTTGGCTACGCTCGATTCGACGACCAAGCGCATGAACCACGAAGTGGAATCTTCCAAGACGCAGGCGACCGAACTCCAGGCGAAGATTGAAGAAAAGAAACTCGCCATTAGCGAAGACGAAAACGCTTACCGTGATTTGGAACGCGAAGTCCAGGCCGCAACAATTGCGCTTAATGACTTGAACAACAACATTGTCCGTTTGCGCGATTCTATGTCGGGCCTCCAGTCTTCAAATGACAAGGCGCAGGGCGAAATTGAACGCAGCGAACTCAAGTCGCAGGAACTTTCTCAAGAAAAGGCTCGACTCGAAGAAGAAATTGCCGTTCTCGGTAGCGAAAACGACATGGACGAGCTCAATGCGCTTTTGGAACGCGAACGCGAAACGTTGCAGGTCATGCGTGACAAGGTCGATGACTTGCGTACGCAGTCCCGCGAACTTTCGAACGAACGTTTGCAGGCGACAAACCGCGTGAACTCCCTCCGCGGACGTTTTGAACGCATGGACGCCGAAGTCAACATGCTCCAGACGAACATCGCAAAGTGGCAGACCGAAATTGATGGCCTCGACAAGCAGAAGGCCGATGCCGAAGCGAACATCGCTGAAATCCAGGCGGGTATCGAAGACACGAATCGCGAAATCGAAAATCTCGAAGAACAGCGCGCCACGCGTGAAGAACGATTGGAATCTGAACGTGCCGAACTCACCGAAGCGCAGCAGAAATTGCAGGGCCTCAAGAACGAAGAAGCCCGCTTGCAGTCTAGAATCGATGTGCTCCAGAGCGTGATGAACGATGCTTCGGACGCAAACCGTTACCTCAAGGAAAACAAGGCGAACCTGATTGGCGGTCTTGTTTCGGAACGCATTGAAGCGACGCCGGAATATGCATCGAGCGTCGAAGCAGCTCTCGGTGAAATCCTTGATTCTGTTGTCGTGAATGGCGACTCTGCTGTTAATGAAATTGTGGATGCGCTCAAGAGCGAAAATGTGGGCAAGGTGCTCATGTCGCTTGTTTCGAGTGCTGCTCCTGCTTATGACAAGCCGGTGAACAATCCGGGCGTCGTGGGCTCGCTTAAAGATTTTGTGAAGACGGACGACGAAGTTTCTCCGTGGCTTTCTGGAATTCTTTCACGCTATTTTGTTGTGGATTCTTTGCAGACGGCGCTTGCCCTCGCGAAGGAATACCGTGGCGAAAACTTGAACTTTGTCACGTCCGATACGATTGTACGCACGAGCGGCCTTGTTTCGTTTGGCGTATCGACGTCGGGTGCGCTCTCCCGCAAGAATGAAATTGCCGATGCCGAAGCACTTTTGGAAAAGGTGCTTGGCGATATTTCTGCCGGCGAAGAAAATGTGGACCGCTTGCGTGAACTGACCGAAGAAGATGCCCAGATGCTTTCGTCTTTGGTCGACGAAATCCGCGAAAAACGCGATTCTTTGCGTGGTGGCGATGCTTCTATCCGCGTTCACCGCAATACGCTTGAAAACTGCACGCGTCGCTTGAACCAGCTCAATGGCGAAGTGACAAACGCGCAGAACAGAATTGAAGCGGCGGCGCAGTCCAAGAACAGCGATGCCGAACTTGCTGAAGCCGAAACTGAAGTCGAAAAGGTCGAAGAACGTTACCAGACGATCTCGGACCAATTGGGCGAAAACGAAACGATGCTTCGCGAAAAAGAAGAAGACGTCCGCGAACTCGAACGCAGCGCGCAAGACAAGACTTCTCGCTTAAAGCAGAACCAGAACCGTTTGGTCGCGATTGCAGAACAGATGGAATTCTTGGACAATACGATCCGCAATCGCCGCGAAGAAATCGAAAAGAATACGATTTCGATTGAAAAGTTTGAGACGGATTGCAACAAGCTTGCTGACGAAGCCCAGGTCAAGGACAATGCGCTCCGTGAACTCGAACGCAACCGCGACTTGGCTCGTGAACGCTACGACCTCGTGAGTGGCGACCTTGAAGGTTGGCGCGACGAGGTGAACCGCCTCCGCGACGACATGATTGAAAAGATGAAGGAACTGAACGACGTTGGCCGTCGTCAGGAATCCCTCCAGAACAATCTCGACCGCCTCCGCGAACGCATTACGAACGAATGGTCCGTCGATCTCGACAATCCTGAAAATGTGGAACGCGTGGAATACACGCAGCCTGAAGCTGACCGCGAAATCCGTGAACTCCGTGGAAAGATCAAGGAGCTCGGCCCGATCAACATCAACGTGATGGAAGACTACGAAGACGAAAAGAAGCGCTTGGAAGAAGTCGAAAAGCAGTTCGACGACCTCGACCGCGCTCGCGCTTCGCTCGACCGCACGATTACGAAGCTCGATGACATTGCCCGCCAGCGTTACCTCGATACGTTTGCCCGCATCCAGAAGAACTTCCAGTTTGTGTTCAGTAAGCTGTTCCTCAATGGCGAAACGAAGATGAGCCTCGTCGAAAAGGTCGATGAAATGGGCAAGCCCATGGACATTCTCGATGCAGACATCGAAATCAACGTCCGTCCGACAGGCAAGAAGATGCGCGGTATCAAGGCACTTTCCGGTGGTGAACACGCATTGACCGCAACGGCACTCCTGTTCGCGATTTACATGGAAAAGCCGTCTCCGTACTGCGTGCTGGACGAAGTTGACGGTCCGCTTGATGACGCTAACGTGGGTCGCTTCATGGCGCTCCTCCGTGAATTCAGTAAGCAGACCTTGTTCATCGTCGTGACGCATAACAAGCGTACCATGGCCGAAGCCGACATGCTCTACGGTGTGACGCAGGAAATCAAGGGTATTTCTCGTATTGCTAGCGTACAGCTCGCCGACGCCACCAAGTTTGCGATTTAATTTAGTAGGCAGTAGGAAGTAGACAGTAGACAGAACTGTTAAAAACTTTTTTTGAATACTTTATTAACTTCCTACTTCCTACCGTCTACTTCCGACTATGTTTAAAGGCTTCGCCGCATGTTACCGATGCACGTAGTGCATGATACTCATCCTCCTAAGACCTGTAACCTATTTGTTTTTGTCATCCTGAGCCCCGGAACAAGTCTGGGGTAAACTCCGCAAAGGATCTTGTGAAAAAATTTCCGCTTCCAGCTTCACCGCAGGGGCTTTTTTTCTACTTTGTTGTTGAATGAATATGGATGAGGTCTGCAGCGTGTGAAAATTGCACATGCTGCTGAAAAAGGAGTACAGAATGAGAAAGTTTGGAATGAATAACGTTATTGTAGGCTTAAATAACGTCATTGAGAACGCTGCGAAGCAATCTCTGCTAGCAATTTTCCTGTCCATAGCCCTCGTCGCATGTGGCGATGATAAGGGTACATCCGCGAATGACGATAATGTGTCGTCTTCTTCCTCTTCATCTGTCATTCCCGCTTCAAGCGGGAATCGCCTTTCAAGTAGTAGTAAAAAAGGTGATGCCGGAACTGAGTCCGGCATGACAAGTAGCAGTTCCTCGAAGGTTTCCTCTTCTTCTTCCGTCATCCTGAGCAGTAGCAGTAAGCAATCGTCTTCTAGTAGTAAGGAGATTGCCACGAGCTCTTCGAGCTCTCGCAATGACGTTTCCTCTAGCAGCGAGTATGTTCCCTTCGATCATTCGAAAACCTTGGCTGAAGGTTGGCGCGTAGGAGGGGAAGGGCGTTATAAGCAATTCACCGACCCGCGCAATGGCCGTAGTTACTATTACATAAAAATTATTGGGGAAGATTATCTAGGTAAAAAGGATTCCGTGACCATTATGGCCGAAAACTTGAATATCGGCAAGATGGTTCTTGGTACAGAAGACCAAAAAGATGATAAAGTGATTGAACGTTATTGCTACAACAATGACACCACCAAGTGTGATGAATTTGGTGGGCTTTACCAGTGGGCCGAAATGATGCAGTTGCCGAGCCGTTGCAATACCGAAAGCTGTGCTGATTTAATTGAAGAAAATCATCGAGGCATTTGCCCTGAGGGCTGGCGATTGATGAGCGACCTGGATTTTTATATCGCCTGGCATGCCGAAACGAATTCGTATGGTATTAGGGGGACTCGTTCATCCTATGGCTTTGCGGGAAATAATTATAGTGGCTTATCCCTAACTGGAGCTGGCTTGAGGACTGCTGAAGGTGGGTTTGATCGTTTGATGAATGGTGCATATTGGTTCCTGCCAGAAGAATTTGATGGCTTCGAAGACACTCTTGCTCATTCTGGTTCTGTATCGTCAAATAATGATTCTGGTCCAACGAGAAATAATAAATCTACAAAATCTAAGGGAAATTCCGTTCGCTGTGTAAAATTGGAGTAACTGACTAACAACGTTCTATATAATACATTTTGTACTTTTTAGGCGTTGATTTTCGCATCCACTCCTGTTTTTACTTCATTTTTGCACTCGTTTTTCTGTAAAGCTTTTATAGTTTTATTTACATGAAAAAATTATCCCAAATTCTTTTGCTTTCTTCGGTGGCGGCGCTATTTGCATCGTGCAATAGCTCGACATTTGGCCCGGAATCGAATTCAGAACCGATTGCTTATACTCCGGATGGACAATGTACGATTGAATTGTTGGACTCCAAGACGGACGAACAGTTGGACTCGTTGCGCTCTTTTTGCGACACCATCTTTATCCGTAGAGTCGTGAATATCTATAAAGATACGGTTTATGACGATACTTTGATTACAAGCAATGAAAAGTACACTAGCTTTATTTATTTAGACCGTAGTACGAATAAACGAGATACGCTTACTAAATTCACGGCAGAAAAAAGCGGGGAATCGGGACCGTGCGGTCGTGTCCCTATTTATTGCACTTTTGATTCCTCTGATACGCAAAAGAAGTTTAGCTGTGCGGAAGCCAGCACATGTTATATGTACAATCTTATGGCAAGAGATGTTGA
>Ga0310786_10000360_pt1 | contig 73882 bp, 48 predicted proteins | sample AusTroGonzalo_MG_FD_203881 | JGI IMG/M metagenome (GOLD analysis project Ga0310786, IMG submission 203881) | Bovine rumen microbial communities from tropical cattle in Woodstock, Queensland, Australia - Gonzalo_03 (v2) (version 2) | ecosystem: Host-associated > Mammals > Digestive system >... | reverse complement strand
TTCGCGCTGCGCGGAACGGTCAAGGCGGAGGACCTGAAGACGGCCGCCGACGGCACCATCACCCGGCGCGACACCAAGCCGGAGATCGCGTTCGACCGCGATTTCGAGCTGACCGGCATGGAGACGGACAGCTTTGACGAAGTCTGGGAGCCGGTCTGGGGCGAGGAATCGCAGATCCGCAACCACTATAACGAACTGCTGGTCCACCTGAAGCAGCCGAAGAGCGGCCGCCTGCTGGACATCCGTTTCCGCCTGTTCGACGACGGTCTCGGCTTCCGCTATGAATTCCCCGCGGGGCAGCCGCTGGTGCATTTCGTGATCCGCGACGAGCTCACCGAGTTCGTGATGGCGGACGACTGCACGGCCTGGTGGATCCCGGGCGACTACGACACGCAGGAGTATGAGTACAACTGCACGAAGCTCTCGGAAATCAGCCGGCATTTCTATGACAAGATGCGCGACAACAGCAGCCGGACGCCGTTCAGCACGGCCGGCGTGCAGACGTCGCTGCAGATGAAGACGCCCGGCGGACTGTATGTCAACATCCACGAGGCGGCGCTCGTCGACTATCCCTGCATGCACCTGCTCGTGGACGGCCGGCGGCACGCGCTGCGCGCCGCGCTGACCCCCGACGCGGAGGGCTGGAAGGGCAATATGACCGCGCCGGCCAAGACGCCCTGGCGCACCGTGCAGGTGGCCGAAACGGCCACGGACCAGCTCGCCTCGCGCCTGGTGCTCAACCTCAATGAGCCCTGCGCGCTGGACGACGTGAGCTGGATCCATCCGGTCAAGTATATGGGCGTGTGGTGGGAGCTGATCGCCGGGGCCCGGACCTGGGCCTACACCGACGCGGTCGGCATCGACCTCGACAGCTTCGACTATGCCGCCGCGCAGCCCAACGGGCGCCACGGCGCCACGACGGAGCACGTCCGCGCCTGCATCGATTTCGCGGCGGAGCACGGCTTCGACGCGGTGCTCGTCGAGGGCTGGAACATCGGCTGGGAGGAGTGGGCCAACTGCAACAAGGACCACGTCTTCGACTTCCAGACGCCGTATCCCGACTTCGACCTGCCGGGCCTCAACGACTACGCGCACAAGAAGGGCATCCGCCTGGTGATGCACCACGAGACCTCTTCCAGCATCCGCAACTACGAGCGCTACCTGGAGGACGCCTACACGATGATGAACAAATACGGCTACGACGCCGTCAAGTCCGGCTATGTGGGCGACATCCTCCCGCAGGGCCTGCACCACTACAGCCAGTGGATGGTCAACCATTACCTCTACTGCATCAAGGAGGCCGCGAAGCACCACATCATGGTCAACGCCCACGAGGCGGTGCGCCCGACCGGCCTCTGCCGCACCTACCCCAACCTGATCGGCAACGAGTCCGCGATGGGCACGGAGTACCAGGCCTTCGGCGGCATCGCGCCCGGCCACACGGCCATCCTGCCCTTCACCCGCCTGAACGGCGGCCCGATGGACTACACGCCGGGCGTGTTCGAGCAGAACCTCCAGGACTGGTGCGGCAACGGTTCGCACGTCAATTCGACGATCTGCGGCCAGCTGGGCCTGTATCTGACGATGTATTCCCCGCTGCAGATGGCGGCGGACACGCCGGAGCACTACAGCCGCTTCATGGACGCGTTCCAGTTCATCAAGGACGTGGCCGTGGACTGGAGCGAGAGCCGCTACCTGGCGGCCGAGCCGATGGACTACGTCATCGTGGCCCGCAAGGCCAAGGGCACGGGCCAGTGGTTCTGCGGCGGCGTGACGGACGAGCAGCTGCGCAGCTTCGGGCTGCAGCTGGATTTCCTGGAGCCCGGCACGTATGAGGCGACGGTCTATGCCGACGCGGAGCGCGCGCATTACCAGGACAATCCGCAGGCCTACGAGATCAGCAGGGTGACCGTGACGCCGGCGTCGACGCTCCCCGTCACGATGGCCCCGGGCGGCGGTTTCGCCATCAGTTTCAAGAAGATATGAACATCACATTCAAGATAAAGTATGAGACCAGGTGGGGCGAGAGCCTCGCGCTGGTCCTCCAGGACAAGAAGTACCCGATGAGCTGGGGCGACGGCGCCGTCTGGAGCGTGACCGTCAAGGACTGCCCCGCCGCAGCGCTCAAGGACTACACCTATGTGCTGATGTACGACGGACTGATCGTCCGGACCGAGTGGAGCCACCACAGCGCCAAGTCCGCCCGCGTGATCGAGGACGCGTGGATCGAGTGCCCGATTCCGGGCTGCCCGTTCCCGCGCAGGCACCAGGCGGAGAAGTTCGACCGGCCCGGTTTCCGGGGCGTGGGCACGGCGATTCCCGTGTTCTCGCTGCGTACGGCCGACGATTTCGGCATCGGCGAGTTCCGCGACCTGCGGCCCGTCGTGGACTGGGCCGCCGCCACGGGACAGTGCATCCTGCAGCTGCTGCCGGTCAACGACACCACCCGCAAGGGCGAGTGGGCGGATTCGTATCCCTACAGCCCCGTGTCCACCTTCGCCCTGCATCCGCTCTATATGCACCTGCAGGACCTCGGCATCAAGGAGGACGCCGCCTTCAAGAAGGCGCAGGCTGCGCTCAACGCGCTGCCGGAGCTGGACTACCCGCGCGTGTTCAAGGCCAAGATGGCCTATATCCGCAAGGCCTTCGAGGCGCGCGGCGCCAAGGACCTCGCTTCGCCCGCCTGCCGGAAATTCATCAAGGACAACGCCGCCTGGCTGCCGGAGTACGCGGAATTCTGCGCGCGCCGCGACAAGAAGGAGCCGGAGTACTATTGCTGGATGCAGTTCCACCTGGACAAGCAGTTCTGCCAGGAAGTGGACTACGCGCGCGCCAAGGGCGTCTCGCTGAAGGGCGACCTGCCCATCGGCGTGAGCGCCGACAGCGCGGAGGCCTACTGGCACCCGGAGCTCTTCAACCTCGACTCCTCGACCGGCGCCCCGCCTGACTATTTCAGCACGGACGGGCAGAACTGGGGCTTCCCGACCTACAACTGGGAGGAGATGGCGAAGGACGATTTCGCCTGGTGGAAGGCCCGCCTGCGCAAGATGAGCCGCTATTTCGACGCGTTCCGCATCGACCATATCCTCGGCTTCTTCCGCATCTGGGAGATCCCCGTCGAGTTCACGAGCGGGATGATGGGCCATTTCAACCCGGCCCTGCCGTATTCCGCGGACGAGATCTACTTCATGCAGCTGCCCATCGACGGCCTCTTCCACGAGGATCCGCGCCATCCGGGAATGTACCAGCCGCTGATCGCGCCGGCCTCCTACAACCTGCCGCAGTGGCAGCAGGAGCGCTTCGGCGCCCTGTATAACGACTTCTTCTACCACCGCCACGACGAGTTCTGGCGCCGCAACGCCGAGCGCAAGCTCCCCGAGCTGCTCGGCGCGACGGGGATGCTTGCCTGCGGCGAGGACCTGGGCATGGTGCCCGACTGCGTGCCGGGCGTGATGGACCACGAGAAGATCCTCTCGCTGAAGATGCGCGGGATGGAGCAGAAGGGCGAATGGAAATACCTGAGCGTCTGCGCCACCTCGAGCCACGATATGGAGACGCTGCGGATGCAGTGCGACCACGATCCGGAGCCGTGGGAAGTGCGCCGGATGCTGTGGGAGTTCCTCGACTCGCCGTCGATGCTCGCCATCTTCCCGCTGCAGGACTGGCTGGCCCTGGACAAGGGCCTGCGCCGCGCGGACCGGATGGAGGAGCGCATCAACCAGCCGGCCGACCCGCACCACCACTGGCGGTTCCGCCTCCATTTCGACGTGCGCGAGCTGCTGCACGCGGGCGGACTGAACGCCGAACTGGAGGGGCTTTTCAAGGATTCCCGCCGGCAGGCGTAAGGAAGCGAAAAACGTTTAAAAAGGGCTGGGAGCGTGATGCTTCCGGCCCTTTTGTTTTTGCCTTTAATATAAATTTGACCTGCAAAGTTTCTTTCTTATCAGAAAAATACTAACTTTGCGCACTATTTTGTGAAATATATTTAATTTACGATAATTATGCAAAGCAAAGGTGTCATCAGAACAATCACGATCCTCCTCTTGCTCGCCTGCGTCTGGCAGCTGTCTTTCACCGCGGTGACGGCCCTCCACAACCGGAAGGCCGCACAGCGCGCCGAGCAGATCGCCCAGGCCAGCGACATCAGCGCCATCGCTGAAGAGGACCGTGCTTTTTATCTCGATTCCATCCGGAAGATCGAAACCCGCCGTTATACGGATTCCATCTCCGGTGAGAAGGTTTATTTCGGTCAGACATTCAAGCAGGTCCAGAACCACGAGATCAACCTCGGCCTCGACCTGAAGGGTGGTATGAACGTGATGCTGCAGGTGCAGCTCGAGGACCTCGTCCGCGCGCTGTCCGGCAACAACGTCACCCCGGAGTTCCAGCGCGCCATCGCGCTCGCCAAGGAGCGCAGCGTCAACTCCCAGAACGACTTCATCACCCTGTTCGCCGACGCCTGGAAGGAGGTCGCCCCCAACACCCGTCTCGCCCAGGTCTTCGGTACCTACGAGATGCGTGACCGCATCAAGCCCGAGTCCACCGATGACCAGGTCGTCACCGTGATCAAGGAAGAAGCGGAGAGCGCCGTGGCGAACTCTTTCAACGTCCTCCGCAACCGTATCGACCGTTTCGGCGTGACCCAGCCGTCCATCCAGAAGATCGGCAACACCGGCCGCATCCTCGTGGAGCTCCCGGGCGTCAAGGAGCCGGAGCGTGTGCGTAAGCTGCTCCAGGGCACCGCTTCCCTCGAGTTCTGGCCGACCTTCACCTACGACGAGATCATCTCCTACCTCGACGAGGCCAACACCCGCCTGGCTGAGATCCTCTCCGTCGAGGAGACCGCTGCCGTCGAGGAAGCCGCCCCGGCTGCCGAGTCCGACGCCGTGGCCCAGGAGCTGCAGGCCCAGAACAGCGAGGACGCCAGCGTCGCCGCTGCCCGCAAGGCCAACCCGCTCTTTGCGATCCTGATGCCTTCCGAGGTCCGTGGTAGCGCCTGCGTCGGCTTCGCCGCCGCCGCCGATACCGCCCAGATCAACAAATATCTCCGCATGCCGGAAGTGGCTGCCGTGTTCCCGAACGAGTTCCGTCCGATGTGGACCGTCAAGCCTTCCCAGATGCTGAAGAGCGACAATATCTACGAACTCATCGCCATCAAGGCCACGTCCCGTGACGGCAAGGCCCCGCTCGACGGCGGCTCCGTGACCGACGCGCACGTCGACTACGACCAGCGCCGCGGCGGCAGCCCGGGCGTCTCCATGACGATGAACGCCGAGGGCGCCAACATCTGGGCCCGTATGACCAAGGAGAATGTCGGCCGCCAGATCGCCATCGTGCTCGACGGTACCGTCTATTCCTACCCGAACGTCAACGAGGAGATCACCGGCGGCTCTTCCGCCATCACCGGCGGCTTCTCCATTGACGAGGCCACCGACCTTTCCAACGTCCTCAAGTCCGGTAAGCTTCCCGCCCCGGCTACGATCGTCCAGGAGCAGGTCGTCGGTCCTTCCCTCGGTGCCGAGTCCATCCACGCCGGTCTCGTTTCCTTCATCATCGCGTTCTGCCTCGTCCTCCTGTACATGTTCCTCTTCTATAAGGGTGCAGGTCTCGTGGCCGACGTCGCGCTGCTCACCAACGTGGTGCTCCTCTTCGGTATCCTGTCCGGCTTCGGCGCCGTCCTGACGCTGCCGGGTATCGCCGGTCTCGTCCTGACCCTGGGTATGGCCGTGGATGCCAACGTGATCATCTACGAGCGCGTCAAGGAAGAGCTCAAGGCCGGCAAGGGTCTGGGCAAGGCGGTCGCCGACGGTTACCGCAACGCCTATTCCGCCATCATCGACGGTCAGGTGACCACCCTCCTGACGGGTATCGTCCTCTTCGTGTTCGGTTCCGGTCCGATCAAGGGCTTCGCCACCACGCTCATCATCGGTATCATCACTTCCGTGCTGACCTCGATCATCGTGACGCGCCTGATCCTCGACGACCGCATCCAGCGCGGCAAGAACATCACCTTCGAGAACAAGTGGTCCGCCAACTTCCTCAAGAATACCAACATCGACTTCCTGGGTGGCCGCAAGTGGTCCTACATCATCTCCGGCGCCCTCATCGTGATCGCCATCGTCTCCATGTCCGTCAAGGGCTTCACCTACGGTGTCGACTTCACCGGTGGCCGTACCTACGTGGTCCGCTTCGACAAGCCCGTGACCGCCGAGGCCGTCCGCAACGCCGTCAACAACACCTTCGTGGCGGCCGATCCGGAGTCCTCCGTCGAGGTCAAGCAGTTCGGTGGCGACAGCCAGATGAAGATCACGACCTCCTACAAGTTCAAGGATGAGTCCGCTACCGTCGACAACGAGATCGAGGGCATGCTCTACGAGTCCCTGAAGGAGTTCTACGTCAACCCTGTGACCTTCGAGAGCTTCACCTCCACGCTGGAGAACCCCAACGGTATCATCTCCTCCGACAAGGTGGGCGCCACGATCGCCAACGATATCAAGCGCAACGCCGTCATTTCCATCATCCTCGCCCTCTTCGTCATCTTCGCCTACATCGCGGTGCGGTTCAAGGGCTGGAACTGGGGTCTCGGCGGTGTCGTCTCCCTGGCTCACACCGCGATCATCATCATCGGCTTCTTCTCCCTGTTCAGCGGCATCCTGCCGTTCAACCTGGACGTGGACCAGACCTTCATCGCCGCCATCCTGACGATCATCGGTTACGCCATCAACGACAACGTGGTTATCTTCGACCGTATCCGTGAGAACCTCGCGCTCCACCCGAGCGAAGACTTCAAGCAGACGGTCAACAAGTCCCTCAACGCGACCCTCACCCGTACGGTCAACACCTCCATGTCGACCCTCCTCCCGATGATCGCCATCGCGATCTGGGGCGGTGAGTCCATCCGCGGTCTGTCCGTCGCGCTCTGCCTCGGTGTCCTGATCGGTACCTACGCCTCCATCATGATCGGTACGCCGATCATGTTCGACGCGGAAATGGCCGCCCGCAAGAAGGCCGCCGCCGCCAAGAAATAGGCTGAAAAGTTTTCAACAAAGAACCCCCGTCCTGCTGAAGGTCGGGGGTTTTTGTTTATCTTTGTAGGACTATGTCCTTCGTACACCTCCACGTCCATACCCAATACTCGATCCTCGACGGAATGAGCGACATCGAGAAGCTTTTCCGCCGCGCGGAGGAGCTGGGAATGCCGGGCCTGGCGATCACCGACCACGGCAATATGTACGGTGTCAAGGACTTCAGCGACGTGGCCAAGAAGCATCCGGACGTCAAGCCGATCTTCGGCTGCGAGATCTACGTCACGCAGCACTACGACCACCGCCTCAAGGACAACGAGCACAAGAAATACTACCACCTCATCCTCCTGGCCAAGAATTACGCGGGCTACAAGAACCTGATGAAGATCGTGTCCACGGGACACATCGAGGGTATGTACTACCGCCCGCGCGTGAGCCACGAGGTGCTGGAGCAGTACCACGAGGGCCTCATCTGCTGCTCGGCCTGTATGGCCGGCGAAGTGCCCCGCGCCATCCTCGCGGGCGACGAAGCGGCGATGGACCGCGCCATCGAATGGCACAAGGGCGTCTTCGGCGAGGACTACTACCTCGAGGTGATGCTCCACAAGACGGAGGTGCCCGGGATGTCCCTGGAGCTCTACGAGCAGCAGAAGGAATACACCGCCCGCATCTTCGAGCTGGCGGAGAAACACGGCGTCAAGGTCGTGGCCACCAACGACGTGCACTTCGTGCGCAAGGAGGACGGCCCGGCGCACGACCGCCTCATCTGCCTGACCACCAACGCGATGGTGGACGATCCCAAGCGCCTGCGCTACACGCAGCAGGAGTACCTCAAGAGCGAGGAGGAGATGGCCGCGCTCTTCCCGGAGCACCCGGAAGTCATCAGCAATACCCTGGAGGTTCTGGACAAGGTGGACCGCTACGAGATCGACCGCGGTCACGTCTTGCCCAAATTCGAGCTTCCCGAGGCGTTTCTGGCCGATATAGACACCCACCTGGGAAAGTATGCGGACATCATCGAAAACGGCAAATTTGACCTGTCTAAGGACGCCGACGGCAATGAGGTCAAGAACTACCGCGGCGACGAGTTCTGCCGCTCGGTCGCATACCTCTGCCACCTGACCTACGAAGGCGCGCGCCGGCGCTATGGCGACGAGCTCAACGAGGAGCAGCGCGAGCGCCTGCACTTCGAGCTGATGACGATTTCCTTCATGGGATTCCCGGACTATTTCCTCATCGTCCAGGACTTCATCAACTGGGGCCGCCGCAACGGCGTGTCGATCGGCCCGGGCCGTGGCTCGGCGGCCGGTTCCTGCGTCGCGTATTGCCTCGGCATCACCAACCTCGACCCGATCCGCTACGACCTCCTGTTCGAGCGTTTCCTCAACCCGGAGCGTATCTCGATGCCGGATATCGACGTGGACTTCGACGACGAGGGCCGCTACCGCGTGATCCAGTATGTGCAGGACCACTACGGCGCGGACCACATCTCCCACGTCATCACCTTCGGCACGATGGCCGCCAAGCTGGCGGTCAAGGACGTGGCGCGCATCTCCAACCTCTCGATCCCGGAGTCCAACCGCCTGACCAAGATGATCCCGGACCGCCCGATCATCGTCCGGGAGAACGGCGAGGAGAAGGAATACAAGCCGACGCTGGCCAACAGCGTCAAATATATCAAGGAGCTCAAGCACGAATACGAGGAAGGCGAGCCGCTGGTGCGCGAAGTCCTCGACTACGCGCTGCGCCTGGAGGGCTGCATCCGCCAGACGGGCATCCACGCCTGCGCGATGATCATCGGCCGCGGCAACCTCACGGACTACATCCCCATCACGATGGGCACGGACAAGGCCACGGGCCAGGAAGTCTGGGTCAGCCAGTACGAAGGCACCAAGATCGAGGACGTGGGTATGCTCAAGATGGACTTCCTGGGGCTCAAGACGCTCTCGATCATCGACCGCGCGCTGGCGATGGTCAAGAAACGCTTCGGCAAGGATATCGACATCGAGGCCATCCCGATCGACGATCCTGCCGTCTATGACCTCTACGCCCGCGGCGACACCAAGAGCATCTTCCAGTTTGAATCCGGCGGCATGAAGGAGTGGCTGATCCGCCTGCACCCCGAGCGTTTCGAGGACCTGATCGCTATGAACGCCCTCTACCGCCCGGGCCCGATGGACTACATCCCGGACTTCGTGGCCGGCAAGAACGACCCGTCCAAGATCCACTACGACCTCCCCGAGATGGAGGAACTGCTGAAGGAGACCTACGGCGTCACGGTGTACCAGGAGCAGGTGATGCGCCTCTCGCAGAAGCTGGCGGGCTTCTCCAAGGGCAAGGCCGACAAGCTCCGCAAGGCGATGGGAAAGAAGCAGAAAGCCGTGCTGGATTCGCTCAAGGAGACCTTTATGAAGGGCGCCATCGCCAACGGCCACCCGGAGCCGGTCCTGCAGAAGATCTGGTCGGACTGGGAGGCTTTCGCCAAATACGCGTTCAACAAGTCGCACGCCACCTGCTACGCCTGGGTGAGCTACCAGACCGCCTGGATCAAGGCCCATTATCCGTCCGAATTCCAGGCCTCCAACCTCACGCAGAACATCTCGAACATGGACGAGATGAAGGAGATCATGGCGGACTGCCGCAAGGCCGGCATCAAGGTGCTCAGCCCCGATGTCAACGAGTCCGACGCCCAGTTCTCCGTCAACAAGAACGGCGACATCCGCTACGGCCTCGGCGGCCTCAAGGGCTTCGGCGAGAACGTCGTGGAGGCCATCATCAAGGACCGTACGGAGCACGGCCTCTACAAGGACCTGTTCGACTTCGTGGAGCGGATGGCGGAGATGATCAACCGCCGCGTCTTCGAGACGCTGGTCTGCTCGGGCGCCTTCGATTCGTTCGGCTACAAGCGTTCGCAGTTCTTCCTGCCGTGCAAGAACGGTGAGCTGTTCATCGACGAGGCCGTCAAATATGCGGGTCTCTACCGCAACGACACGCTGGATTCCGCCAATTCGCTCTTCGGCGAGGTGGAGGAGCTCAAGCCCGTGCGGCCGGAAGTGCCCACTTCCTCGGACGAGGAGGACGTGCTGACGATGCTGCAGCAGGAGAAGGAATACGTGGGAATGTACCTGTCCGCGCACCCGCTGGACCGCTACCGCTTCGAGATCGATTCGTTCGCGGATTGCCGCCTCTCGCAGCTGCAGGAGCGCATCGACGAGTGCGAGTCGACCGACAAGGCCGGCAAGGCCTCGGTCGCGGGCATCGTCACGGACGTGAAGACGCTGACGACGCGCACCGGCACGCCGGGCGCCCGCGTGATGATGGAGGATTTCGACGGGACGTTCGAATTCGCCCTGTTCGGCAAGGACTACGAGGCGTGGCTGCCGTATATGCAGCAGCACGCGCAGCTCTATATCGAAGGCGAGATCGCCGCGCGCTACTTCGTCAAGCCCGAGGAGCGGGCCCAGGGCAAGCGCGCGCCGTACGGCTTCAAGATCAAGAAAGTCACGCTGTTGGGCAATCTCAACGAGACGATGCTCACGGGCTTCGGGATCGTCCTCGATTCCGACCGGCTCACGCCGGAGTTCCGCGCCAAGCTCGTCAAGACGCTCAAGGAGCACAAGGGCAAGACGCCGCTCTCGCTCTATCTACACGACAAGGAGACGGGTTACAACCTGGAATTCTTCTCCAAGAAGTTCTCCGTCTCCGTGTGCGAGCCCTTCATTTCCGCGATCTCGCGGATGGGCCTCAAGTATACGGTCAACAAGAAGTAATTACCGCGTCAGCTTGAATCCGGCGTCCACGCTCTTGGCGGTGGACAGGAGGTTGCCGACCGTGGCGACGCCCTGGCTGGTGCTGATCTTCTTGGCGTACTCGATCAGCTTCTGGGCGAAGTTCATGAATTTCTCGCCGTTGAACAGGACCTTGCAGCCGTTGGAAGTGCCGCTGACGGTGCCATCCAACTGGATGAAGGACAATACTTTACCGAATTTCAACGTGACGTTGCTGCCATTCTGCACGTAGGTGCCGCCGATGGCGGGAAGGCGGCCGGCCTTGAAGGAGAAGGTGCCGTCCTGGTTGAAGGTGAATGTCGCCGCGCCGGCGGTGATGCCCGCCTTGGCGAGGATGTTGTCCGCCTTGCTCTCGATGGTGCCGATGGCGGCGTTGCCGGCCACGGTGCTGAGGATGTTGTCGCTCTTGACGGCGGCGCCGACGCCACCGTAAGTCCAGCTGCCGGTCAGGTCGACAGAGCTGCCGACGACGCTGGAAAGGACGTTTCCGACGGCTTCGCCGACGTTGCCGCCCGCGACGGAATTGAGGATGCCGCCCAAGATGTTCTGGGCACTGGCCGCCGACGCGAACAGCATCAGCGAACCGAGAATCACAACAATCTTTTTCATATTATGCGGTATTTAGGGTTGTCCAGCCTTGCGCCGAGACGGGATGCTCCAGGCCGTCCGGCGACACGAGGACGGCGCCCGCTTCGGGCTGCGCCAGGTGGCCGATGATGTCGAATGCCTGGAAATCCTTGCGGAACTGCTCGAACTGCGCAATCGGGACGGTGTAGAGCAGGCGGTAGTCTTCGCCGCCGTTCATCGCCGCGGACACGGGGTCGATGTCCAGCTCCTTGCCGAGGGCGAAAGAACCGCCCTCGAAGGGAATCTTGTCGGCATAGACCTTGGCGCCGAGGCCCGTGTCGCGCTGCAGGCGCAGCAGGGCGTCGGCGAGGCCGCGCGTCACGAAATAGCCCTGCGAGGGCGTGACGCCGCTCTCTTCGAGCTGCGCGACCGTCCCTGCGCCCAGTTCGGGCCGCAGGTAGGATCCGACAAGCATTTTGTATTGCTCCAGCCCCTTGGGGTCGTTGGCGCCCTGGTCGAACTTGAGGCGCTCGCGCTCGAGCACCTGCAGGCCGAGGAAGGCGGCGCCGAGGGCGCCGGACACGCAGATGAGGTCCTTGGACTGCGCCTTCGGACGGGCGGCCGAGACGCCGGCGCTGTGGCGGCCGGTGGCCGACAGCGCGACGGTGAGGCCGTTGCGGGAAGGCTGCAGGTCGAGGCTGAGGCGCTTGTAGCCGTGCTCCTGGGCCGCGGCGGCGATGCCGCTCCAGAGCTCCTGCACCTGCGGGAAGTCCAGCTTCGCGGACACGCCGAGCTGGACGGAAAGGGTCTCCGGGCGCGCCAGGACGGCGTAAAGCTCGCCGGTCGCGCGCAGCACGGCCTTGCGGCCGAGGTGCCGCAGCGGGAAGTACACGAGGTCGAAATCGATGCCCTCCAGCAGGAGGGCGGAGGCCGTCGTGATGCATTCCTGCGGCTTCGCCTCGAACCAGAGCGGCTCCTCGAAGGGGCGGAATCCCGTCCCTTCGAAAAGTTGCCGGATCGCCTCGATCCGGCCCAGCTCCGTGAAGGTCTGCGCCATTACAGGTTGCGGAGAAGGTTATTCAGGTTGACCTTGGCGTCGATCATGCTGCGCAGCTCCGCGATGGGAACGCGCGTCTGCTCCATCGTGTCGCGGTCGCGCACGGTGACGCAGCGGTCGTTGAGCGAGTCGTGGTCGACGGTGATGCAGAACGGGGTGCCGATGGCATCCTGGCGGCGGTAGCGCTTGCCGATGCTGTCTTTCTCCTCGTACTGGCAGTTGAAGTCGTATTTGAGCAGGTCCATCACCTCCTGGGCGAGCTCAGGCAAGCCGTCCTTCTTGACGAGCGGCAGGACCGCGGCCTTGACCGGAGCGAGCGGAGCGGGGATGCTCAGCACGACGCGGGTCTCGCCGTTCTCCAGCTTCTCCTCGTGGAAGGAGTGGGACAGGACCGCGAGGACCATACGGTCCACGCCAATGGACGTCTCCACCACGAACGGGGTGTAGGAGGCGTTCTCTTCGGGATCGAAGTACTCGATCTTCTTGCCGGAGAACTTCTGGTGGTTGCCCAGGTCGAAGTTGGTGCGGCTGTGGATGCCTTCGAGCTCCTTGAAGCCGAAGGGGAAGTTGAACTCGATATCGGTGGCGGCGTTGGCGTAGTGGGCCAGCTTCTCGTGGTCGTGGAAGCGGTAGTTCTCGGCGCCCATGCCGATGTTGACGTGCCATTTCATACGGTTCTCCTTCCACTTCTTGAACCAGTCGAGCTCGGTGCCCGGCTTGATGAAGAACTGCATCTCCATCTGCTCGAATTCGCGCATGCGGAAGATGAACTGGCGGGCGACGATCTCGTTGCGGAAGGCCTTGCCGATCTGGGCGATACCGAAAGGAATCTTCATACGGCCGGTCTTCTGGACGTTCAGGTAGTTCACGAAGATACCCTGGGCCGTCTCCGGACGCAGGTAGATGGTGTTGGCGCCGTCGGCGGTGCTGCCCATCGAGGTGCTGAACATCAGGTTGAACTGACGGACGTCGGTCCAGTTGCAGGTGCCGCTGATCGGGCACACGATGTTGTTGTCGATGATGATCTGGCGGTATTCCGCGAAGTCGGAAGCCTTCTCGGCGGCCACGTAGCGGTTGTGGACCTCATCCCACTTGGCCTGCTCGCGCTGGACGTTGGGGTTGGTGGCGCGGAACTGCGCCTCGTCGAAGCTCTCGCCGAATTTCTTGCGGCCTTTCTCGACTTCCTTGTTGATCTTCTCCTCGATCTTGCCGAGGAAATCCTCGATCAGGACGTCGGCGCGGTAGCGCTTCTTGGAATCCTTGTTGTCGATGAGGGGGTCGTTGAAGGCGCCCACGTGGCCGGAGGCCTCCCAGATGCGGGGATGCATGAAGATGCAGGAATCGATGCCCACGATGTTCTCGTTCAGGCGGGTCATCGCGTTCCACCAGTACTGCTTGATGTTGTTCTTCAGTTCGACGCCCATCTGGCCGTAGTCGTACACGGCGGCCAGGCCGTCATAGATCTCGCTGGAAGGGAAAATGAAACCGTACTCCTTGCAATGTGCCACGAGTACCTTGAACAGTTCGTCTTGTGTCATATCTATTTTTCTAACTATTATTCAGAAGTCGCACAAAGATAGTCATTTCTGCGCAAAAATCTCCTTCAGGGGCTGCATAATGAAGTCCCGGCGCTCCATCAGCGGGTGCGGGATCTGCAGGTCCGGCGTGTCGACGCGCTCGTCGCCGTAGAGCAGGATGTCGATGTCGATGGGGCGGTCGTGGTAGATCCGGCGGCCTTCGGCGTCATATTCGAGCGTCTCGCGGCGCCCCATCACCCGCTCGATGCGCTTGCAGATGCGCAGCAGCGTGTGCGGCCGGCGCGCCGTGCGGTAGCGGACGACGCAATTCAGGAACGGGGGTCCGTCGAAGCCCCAGGCGGGCGTCTCGACGATCGAGGAAAGGGCCGCGTAGGGCCGCCCGATGGCGGCATCCAGGCGGCGCAGCGCCTCGTCGAGCAGCGCCTGCCGGTCGCCCTGGTTGGAACCGAGGGAAAAATATACGTCGACGGGCTTCATCCGCTTAGAATTCGGGATCCCAGCCCAGCGCCACGCGGGCCTCGTCGGAGAGCATGCTCTGGTCCCAGACCGGCTCGAAGACGAGCTCGATGTCGCAGCTCTTGATGCCGGGGACATCCTCGACGCTGTGCTGCACCTCGGCGAGCACTTCGTCCGCCATCGGGCAGTTCGGGGCCGTGAACGTCATCCGGATGGAGACGGCGTGGTCCTTGCTGATATGCAATTCGTAGATCAGACCGAGGTCGTAGATATTGACCGGAATCTCCGGGTCATAGACTTGCTTGAGCGCCAGCACTACGTTCTCATAGAGCGGCGCGAGTTCCTTCACGTCCTGCGGAGTCAAAACTTCTTCCTGTGCCATTTCAAACGTGATTTTGTGCCATCTGGCGGATCGTCGCGATCATCGAGGCGAGGCCGTTCGCGCGCGTCGGGGACAGGTTCTCGCGCAGGCCCAGCTGATCCACGAACGAGAAATCGTCGTCCGCGATCTCGCGGGCCGTACGGCCGGAATAGACGCCGATCAGCAGGGAAATGATGCCCTTGGTGATGATGGCGTCGCTGTCGGCGCGGAAATAGAGCCGGCCGTCCTCCACGGTGGCGTCCAGCCACACGCGCGACTGGCAGCCCTTGATCAGGCGGTCTTCTGTCTTCAAATCCTCCGGGAAGGCCTCCAGGCGGCGTCCCAGATCGATCAGGTATTCATACTTGTCCAGCCATTCGTCGTACATCGAGAAATCGTCGACGACTTCGGCCTGCACTTCTTTCAGAGATTTCATCCTTGCAGCATTTTGATCGCCCTGTCGAGCGATTCGATCAAATATTCCGCCTCGCGGAGGGTGTTGTACGGGGCGAAGGACACCCGCACCATCCCCGTCACGCCGAAGCGGTCCATCAGCGGCTCCGCGCACATCTGGCCGGAGCGGACGGCGATTCCCATCTTGTCCAGGATCAGCGCCAGGTCCTCGTGGTGGGAATGTTCCACGGAGAACGAAAACAGGGGGATCTTCTCCTCCGGCGCGGCCGGAACGCCATAAAGGCGGATCCGCGCGTCGCCCTGCAATGCATTCAGCATAAACGTCTTGATACGCTCCTGCTCCGCTTCGATGGCCGGATCGCGCAGCGTCTCCGCCATCTCCAGCGCCGGCCGGAGCGTCGGCGTGCCGGCGATGTTCTGCGTGCCCGCCTCGAACTTCTGCGGCAGCGGCGCCCAGGTCGAGCCGCTCCAGCGGACCGTCCCGATCATCTCGCCGCCGCCCATATAAGGCGGCATCTGCTCCAGGAGCTCGCGGCGGCCGTAGAGCACGCCCGTCCCGGGGGCAGCGTACACCTTGTGGCCGGAGAAAGCATAGAAATCACAGCCCAGGTCGCGGACGTCCACGCGCTGGTGGACGATGCCCTGCGCGCCGTCCACAAGGACAGCGCAACCTGCTGAATGACAAATAGTTACAATCTCCTTAACGGGATTGATGAGGCCCAGGACGTTGGAGATCTGCGCGACGCACATCAGCCGCGTCCGCGGCGTCAGCAGGTCCGGCAGCAGCTCCAGGCGGAGGTGTCCGGAATCATCCACGGGCAGCACCTTCAGCGTGGCGCCCTTGCGCCCGCAGAGCAGCTGCCAGGGCACGATGTCGGAGTGGTGCTCCGACTCGCAGACGATGATCTCGTCGCCGGCGTGCACGAAGGCCTCGCCGAAACTGGACGCGACCAGGTTGATGGACGCCGTGGTGCCCGAGGTGAAGAGGATTTCCTCGCGGAATTCCGCGTTCAGATAGGCCCTGACGGCATCCCGCGCGGCCTCGTATTCCTCGGTCGCGACAGCCGCCGTCCGGTGGACCGCACGGTGGAGATTGGCGTTGTATTTTTCAGTCATCTCCGTCCACTTGCGGATGACGCTGCGGGGCCGTTCGGACGTGGCCGCATTGTCCAGATAGACAAGCGGTTTGCCATAGACGGACTCCGCGAGGGCGGGGAATTCCTGACGTATATTTTCGAGTTGCATCATAAAGAAATGCAAAAATAAACATTATTTTTGTGATATGATAGACTACATCTCAGGAAAGCTTGTCACACTGTCTCCTACGATGGCGGTGGTCGACAATCAGGGCATCGGCTACGCCGCCGAGATCTCCCTGCAGACCTACGACGCGCTCAACGGCAAATCGGAAGCGACGATCTATATGCAGCGCCAGCTCAACCCGCGCGACGGATCCGAAGTGGACTACGGATTCGCCACGCCGGCGGAGCGCGAGCTGTTCCGTCAGATCACGAGCGTGTCCGGAATGGGCGCCGCGTCCGCGCGGATGGTGCTCTCCTCCCTCACGCCGGACGAGCTGCGCAACGCCATCCTCAGCGAAGATGTCAACCGCCTCAAAGGCGTCAAGGGCATCGGCCTCAAGACCGCGCAGCGGATGGTGCTCGAGCTGAAAGACAAGATCGTCAAGGGCGAAGGAGCGAGCAGCGAAATGCTGTTCAAGACCGACGCCGGCGCGGCGGCCGAAGAAGCTTCGACGGCGCTGCAGATGCTCGGATTCTCCAAGCCGAACATCAACAAAGCCATCCAGGCGATCCTCAAACAGAGCCCGTCCGCTTCGGTGGAAGAAATCATAAAAGCCGCTTTGCAGCGGCTCTAGAACAGGATTTAGCGCCCGAAATACACGAGCAGCACGGATATGTCCGCTGGCGAGACCCCAGAGATGCGAGAAGCCTGGGCAATCGTCAGCGGACGATATTTTTTCAGCTTCTGCCGACACTCGATCGTCAGACCGGCGACGCGTTCGAAGTCAAAATTCTCCGGAATCTTGAGGTCTTCGAGCCGGCGGATTTTCTCCGCCATCAGCAATTCGCGATCGATATATCCTTTGTATCGAAGAGAGATTTCGACGTTTTCCACAACTTCGTGTTCATAAGTTCCACGTGGAACGATTTTCAAGAGTTCCTCAAGTGAAACCTCCGGCCGCGTGGCCAGATCGGCGACCTTCTTGGACTCGGAAATCGGGCTGGAACCCACGGATTCGAGATAGGGATTGGCCTGCTTGGCCGTCAGATTCTTGTTTTCACAATACTCCTTCAATGCGTCCACGCGCTCGTACTTCCGCATCGTGGCGGCGTAGCGTTCCTCGCTGGCGAGGCCGATTTCGTGCCCGAGCGGCGTCAGGCGCTGGTCGGCGTTATCCTGCCGCAGCAGGATGCGGTACTCTGCGCGCGACGTGAACATCCGGTACGGCTCGTCGACGCCCTTCGTCACGAGGTCGTCGATCAGCACGCCGATGTAGGACTGGTCGCGCCGCAGGATGAACGGATCCTGCTCCTGCACCTTTCTGTGGGCGTTTATGCCCGCGATGATGCCCTGCGCGGCGGCCTCCTCGTAGCCCGTCGTACCGTTGACCTGGCCGGCCAGGAAGAGGTTCTCGACGAGGCGCGATTCGAGCGACGGACGCAGCTGCGTCGGGTCGAAGAAGTCGTATTCGACGGCATACGCCGGGCGGAAAATGCGGACGTTCTCCAGGCCCTCGATGGCGTGCAGCGCGTCCAGCTGCACCTGCAGCGGAAGCGAGGACGAGAAGCCCTGGAGGTAGTATTCGTTCGTGTGGCGGCCCTCCGGCTCGAGGAAGAGCTGGTGGGCCGGGTTGTCCGGGAAGACGCGCAGCTTGTCCTCGATGCTCGGACAGTAGCGCGGTCCCCTGCCGTGGATGAGGCCGGTGAAGAGCGGCGACTCGCCGAAACCGCTCCGCAAGGCCTCGTGCACCTTCTCGTTGGTGTGAAGGATGAAGCAGGGCATCTGCGGCGCGCGGCCGTCCTGGACCGCCGAAGGCTCGGGCAGGAAAGAGAAGCGCGCCGGGTCGGGGTCGCCGAGCTGGAGCGGAAGCCGGGAGGTGTCGACCGAGGAGATGTCGATCCGGGGAGGCGTCCCCGTCTTCATCCGGTCGGTCGTGAGTCCGCGCTCGACGAGCTGTTCGGTCAGTCCGTACGACGCCGGCTCTCCGATGCGGCCGCCTTCCATCTGGTGGCGGCCGATGAAAAGTTTGCCCGTCAGGAAGGTTCCGGCGGTCAAAACAACGGCGCGAGACTTGAAAATCGCCCCGGTATTCGTGCGGACCCCGCAGATTTTTGAATTCTCAAAGAGAAAAGAGACCGCAGAATCCGCGTAAATGTCTAATTTACAGGCACTTTCGAGGATTTCGCGCCAGTGCAGGGAAAACTGGATTTTATCGCACTGTGCACGGGGACTCCACATCGCGGGCCCCTTCGAGCGGTTCAGCATCCGGAACTGGAGGGTCGACCGGTCGGTGACGATACCGGTCCATCCGCCGAGGGCGTCGATCTCCCGGACGATCTGTCCCTTGGCGATTCCGCCCACCGCCGGATTGCAGGACATCTTGGCGAAGCCGAGCATGTCCATCGTCACGAGCAGGACGGACGAGCCGAGGGTGGCGGCGGCCATCGCGGCTTCGCAGCCGGCGTGCCCGCCCCCTACGACGATGATGTCATAGACCTTCTCCATCACAGGGCGGCTTTCATCTCCAGGTAGTAGTTCTCTTTCTGCCGCATCACGGCGATGTCCTCCTCCGTGTGGTCGTCGTAGCCGATCAGGTGGAGCAGGCCGTGCACCATCACGCGGTTGAGCTCGTCCGCGAACTCCGTCCCGTAGTAGAGGGCGTTCTCGCGCACCGAGTCGATGCTGATGAACAGGTCGCCCGCCAGGACGTCCTTCTCGCAGTAGTCGAAGGTGATGATGTCCGTGAAGTAGTCGTGCTGGAGATATTTCATATTGACGTCCAGGATATAGCGGTCGGAGCAGAAGATGATGTTGATGGCGCCGAGGCGGCGCATCTCGCTGCCGGCGACCATCTTCAGCCACCGGTTATTCTGCATTTTCTGCTTCAGGTCGAAGCGGATATCCTCCTGGAAATAGCGTATCATACAATGCGTTCTTTTCCGCAAATTTACATCTATTATATGAAAAAATTGTTTTTGATCTGAAATATTTCTATCTTTGAAACTCGAATGGAATTTTAATGTAACCACAAATATGGAAGTCAAGAAATCACCCAAAGCCGATCTGAACAACAAAAAAGTGTTGTTCGTCGAGATTGGTTTGGTTCTCGCCCTCCTGGTGACCATCGCTGCTTTCGAGTACAACACCAAGGAGAAGAAAGAGAGCGCTTTCAATGATGACAGCGCTCAAGTTATTGAGGAGGAGTTCGTTCCGATCACTCAGGACACTCCGCCGCCGCCCCCTGAGGCCCCGAACATCCCTGTCCTCTCCGACCAGATCGACATCGTCGACGACAACATCAAGGTCGACGACAACATCCTCAACCTCGAGGACGACGCCAACCTCGGTGTCGAGATCATGGACTATGTGGAGGAAGTGCAGGAAGAGGCCGTCGAGGAGGAAGCGATTCCTTTCGCCCTCGTCGAGGAGAAGCCGAAGTTCCAGGGTGGCGATGCCAACACCTTCTCCAAGTGGGTGTCCACGCATCTTGATTACCCTGAGATCGCCAAGGAGAACGGCGTGTCCGGCCGCGTGATGGTGCAGTTCACCGTCAACCCCAACGGCACCGTCTCCGACGTGAAGGTCCTCCGTGGTGTCGATCCGTCCCTTGACAAGGAGGCTGTCCGCGTGATCCAGAGCTCCCCGAAGTGGACTCCGGGCAAGCAGCGCGACCGCGCCGTCAAGGTCACGTACCAGTTCCCTGTGATCTTCCAGCTGCGATAAGCACAGCAAGTTAAAGATAGAGGCCGTCCGTACGCGGATGGCCTTTTTTCGCTAAAAGAATATGGAGAATCTGAGAGAAGAAAGAGCGGTTTTCGTCGGCATCGTCAAACAGGACGACGACGAGCGCAAAATCCTCGAATACCTGGACGAACTGCAGTTCCTGGCAGAGACGGCCGGCGCGATGGGCGACAAACAGTTCGTCCAGCACGTGGACCGTCCCGACAAGGCCACCTACATCCGCAGCGGCAAGCTCAAGGAGATCGCCGACTATGTGGAAGAAAACCACATCGACTACGTCATCTTCGACGACGAGCTGACGGGGATGCAGCAGCGCAACATCGAGAAGGTCATCAAGACCGCCGCTGTCATCGACCGGACCAGCCTCATCCTCGAGATCTTCTCCCAGCGCGCCCAGACGGCTTACGCCAAGACGCAGGTCGAGCTGGCGCAGTACAACTATATGCTCCCCCGCCTCGCGGGTATGTGGACCCACCTGGAGCGCCAGCGCGGCGGTATGGGCACGCGCGGCGGTATGGGTGAGACCCAGATCGAAGTGGACCGCCGCATCGTGCGCGAGCGCATTTCCAAGCTCAAGGAGCAGCTCAAGAAGGTCGACAAGCAGATGGCCACCCAGCGCAGCAACCGCGGGCAGCTGGTGCGCCTCTCGCTGGTCGGCTACACCAACGTGGGCAAATCCACGCTGATGAACCTCCTCTCCAAGTCGGACGTCTTCGCGGAGAACAAGCTGTTCGCCACGCTCGACACCACCGTCCGGAAAGTCGTCATCGGCAACGTCCCGTTCCTGCTGAGCGACACGGTCGGATTCATCCGCAAGCTGCCCACGCAGCTCATCGAGGCCTTCAAGAGCACCCTGGACGAGGTGCGCGAGGCCGACATCCTCGTGCACGTCGTGGACATCTCGCACCCCGATTACGAGGAGCAGATGGAGGTCGTGGACAAGACGCTCAAGGACATCTCCGCCGCGGACAAGCCCGTCTACGTGGTGTTCAACAAGACGGACGCCTACACCTACGAGCCCTACGACGAGTTCTCCCTGGAGCCCAAGACCGAAAAGAATTTCACCCTCGAAGAAGTCAAGACCAAATGGATCAACGGGCGCAAGATCCCGTGCATCTTCATCTCCGCCATCAAGAAGGAGAACATCGACAAGCTTCGCGACGATATCTACAAGATGGTCGCCGAGATCCACGCCGGAAGATATCCATTCAACAATTTCCTCTGGTAAACAATCCTTCCTTTCCTATATATTATGCGAAAACTTCTCTTACCCTTCTTCCTGCTGACTGCTGCCGTTTCGGCAAACGCAGCGGGCGTCAAGACTGACACCCTGTGGACAAGTACGCCGTATGAGACGGACGTCCGCGCACTCCTGACCGGGCGGCAGCCCGGCGTCGTGGTGACGTCCTCGCTGGGCGCACCCGGTATGACGCCGTCCGTCTTTATCCAGGGCTATCACCCCAGGATGAATGAACCGGTCTACATCGTGGACGGGATGCGCGTCCTGCACCTGGACACGCTGGCGCCGGATTCCATCGAATCGATGACGGTCCTGCCTGGCTCCAAAGCGATGACCCTCTACGGACCTGCCGCAGCGAACGGCGCCCTCGTCATCAAGACCAAATCCGCCACGAGAAACGGTTTCCACGCCTCCTACGGCTTCACCGGCGCCGTGCACCAGCTGGCCTGGGAGCCGAAGCAGATCTCGCGGGTGGAATGGGCCCGCTACTACCCCAAATATGCCGACGAAAAGTATCTCCAGAGCGAGAACAACATCGGCCAGCTCGGGGCTTCCTTCGCACAGACCCACCACCTGGACCTGCAGTATCGAAAATACGACAAGTTCGGCGCGGCCGCGACCTTCGATTTCCTGGACAACGACGCCCCCTTCAAGGGCCGCGCCGACGCGCAGCGGCGCTTCAGCGGCTCGGCGCGGATCCAATACAAACCCGTGTACTGGCTCCGGGCGGAGCTCTCCGCCACGCTGGGCAAATCGGACGTCTCCCGCTCGAACGCGCTGCATCGCATCCTGCTGAACTATCCTATCGACACAGAAACGAAATATGACCCGAACGTCGGCGCGGGCGAACGCATATTCAAGGATTTCACGGGCAACGCCCAAGTCATCTTCTACCCGGTCAGCGGCCTGACCCTGCGCGCCCACGCCGGATACAGCGCACAGCGCTCCGACGACAGTTTCGTCGAACTGAGCTATCTTACGAACCTCGAAGGCACGCAGACCATCTATGACTGGAAATACTTCCAGTATGGCCTCGAGACGACGTATCAGCGCTACTTCGGCGCCCACTCGCTCCAGGCGAACCTATCGCTGCGCGGACAATCCGTTTCCGTCAAAGAAGGGACGTTGTTCGCAACCGCCAGATACGTTCCCCAGGACAATACGACGTGGTTGAAATTCTTAGATGAGGATGACCCCAAAAACTATAGTATGACGGCCTTCGCGCCGGAAAAGCCGGTCCGGTGGGGAGACGGCCGCATCGGGCTCACCTACGGCTATTCCAACCTGTTGAAGATCGCCTTCGATTACTATCTGCTCCGCAGCAGCAATGGCGGACAGGACTTTGCCTACAACGTTCCTTCCGTGCAAGTCACGTGGGACGCGGGACAGGGCCTGCTGAAGAAGATCAACCCTTCCTCGCAGATAGGCTGGAACTGGAACATCGCCTGGTCCAAAACCAATCCATACTCCACCCACAGACTCCCGGTCCTCGTGATGCAGAGCATCATGGCGCAATCTTCCCGGCTGGAAGTGGGGACCGACATCCGGGTCGGGAACCTGGCGCTCGCAGCTTCCTGGTTCCAAGGACAGGACCGCTACGAGTATTACATCCCCATCGACCTGCGCAACCAGGGCTGGACCCTGTCCGCTGACTGGATCGGGAAATCGGGCGATTTCCTCTATGGCGTCGGCTTGAATGCATCCCTGTATCAGAACAAGTGCCTGACGTCCATGTCGGGGGCGCTCTTCTACCTCGACCAGAACTTGTGCGCCTCGGAAGGAAATCCGCTCGGCGTGATGTGGCTGAACGCCTACTCCGGCATCGGCGCCGAAGGGACTCCGGTCTACAAGACCTTCAGCAACGGAAGCACCAGAAACTTCTTCGGAAACGGCCCCTTCCCGACCGCGACGCTCGGCTTCCATTTCGACCTGCAGTGGCGCAGATGGACCTTCAACCTCGTCGCACACGGCAACTTCGGCCAGTCCGTCATGCGGCCGGTCAACCTGCGCACGGGTGTCCTCGACGAACCCCACGACCTGCTGACGCGGCATTATATGGTCAACAGCTGGTCCGAATACAACGTGAAAGGACAATATCCCAGGGTTTCCCCCCTGCTGCAGGGAAGCGACTTCTATCTGTCTTCCGCCATGGTGCACGACGCTTCCTTCTTCCGGATCGACCAGATCCGCCTGCAGTACCGCCTGCCGGTCCGCCGGCTGCACGCGCACGTGCGGCTCTTCGCCTCGCTGGAGAATTTCTTCCTGCTCACCTCCTATCCGGGAAGCGATCCGGAATACAATTTAAGCTGGGATAATCCGGGCTTGGACCGGGGTTCCTATCCCTCAACCCGGCGCGTCGTCTTCGGCGTAAAATTCGACCTTTAAAACAGCAAAAAGGGCAGCCCTCGACGGTGCTGCCCTTTTTATTACCATTTTCCCGACCGGGTCGGGAAAGACGCTTAGTCGGAGAACTTCGCCTTGAGGAACTCGCGGTTCAGGCGGGCGATGTGCGAGACGTTGATGCCCTTCGGGCACTCCATCTCGCAGGCACGCGTGTTCGTACAGTTGCCGAATCCGAGTTCGTCCATCTTGGCGACCATCGCCTTGGCGCGGCGGTGCGCTTCCGGACGGCCCTGCGGAAGCAGGGCGAGGGAGCTCACGCGGGCCGCGACGAACAGCATCGCGGAGCCGTTCTTACACGTGGCCACGCAGGCGCCGCAACCGACGCAGGCGGCCGCGTCCATGCTCTCCTCGGCACGGTCGTGCGGGATCAGGATATTGTTGGCATCCTGGGCCGCACCGGTGCGCACGGAGATGAAGCCGCCGGCCTGGAGGATCTGGTCGAACGCGGAGCGGTTCACCACCAGGTCCTTGATGATCGGGAAGCCGGCGCTGCGCCAGGGCTCCACCGTGATGGTGGCGCCGTCCTTGAAGTGGCGCATGAACAGCTGGCAGGTCGTGACGTGGTTGTCCGGACCGTGGGCACGGCCGTCGATGTAGAGGCCGCAGGCGCCACAGATGCCCTCGCGGCAGTCGTGGTCGAAGGACACGGGACCGCTGCTCTGGCAGCCGCGCTCCACCGCGACAGGGTCGCAACCCTCGCGGATGAGCTGCTCATTGAGGATATCGAGCATCTCCAGGAAGGAGGCGTCCTCCTCAATGCCGGCAATATGGTAGGTCTCGAAATGACCCGGGGTCTTGGCGTTCTTCTGACGCCATATTTTCAGATTGAATTCCATCTCGCTTAGTCTTTGTAATTTCTCGTTTTCACCTCGATAAACTCATACTTGAGCGGCTCCTTGTGGAGTTCGGGCTCCTGGTCCTCGCCCTTGTACTCCCAGGCGGCGACATACATGAAGTTGGCATCGTCGCGCTTGGCCTCGCCCTCTTCGGTCTGGCTCTCCACACGGAAGTGGCCGCCGCAGGACTCGGAACGGTTGAGCGCGTCGCGCGCCATCAGCTCGCCGATGTCGAAGAAATCCTCCAGACGGAGGGCCTTCTCGAGTTCCTGGTTGAATTCAAACTGGCTGCCGGGGACGTTGACATCCTCGTAGAACTCCTTCTTGAGGGCCTTGATCTCGGCGATGGCCTTCTTCAGGCCGGCCTCGTCGCGGGCCATACCCACGTAGTCCCACATAATGTTGCCCAGGCGCTTGTGGATGGAATCTACAGTCTGCTTGCCCTTGATGGAGAACAGGCGGTCGATACGGGCCTGGACGGCCTTCTCGGCATCGTCGAACTCCTTGGAAGTGACATCCGTCTTGGGCTCGGCAAACTTGTAGGAGAGGTAGTCGCCGATCGTGACCGGCAACACGAAGTAGCCGTCCGCGAGGCCCTGCATCAGCGCGGAAGCGCCGAGGCGGTTGCCGCCGTGGTCGGAGAAGTTGGCCTCGCCGATGGCGTAGAGGCCCGGGATGGTGGTCTGGAGATCGTAGTCGACCCAGATACCGCCCATCGTATAGTGGATGGCGGGATAGATCATCATCGGCTCCTCCCAAGGGGAGCTGGCGGTGATCTTCTCATACATCTCGAAGAGGTTGCCGTAACGCTCGGCGACGCGCTGGTGGCCGAGGCGCTTGATGGCGTCCGCGAAATCGAGGAACACGGCCTTACCGGTCTCGTTCACGCCGAAGCCGGCGTCGCAACGCTCCTTGGCGGCGCGGGAAGCCACGTCACGCGGGACGAGGTTGCCGAAGGCCGGGTAGCGGCGCTCGAGATAGTAGTCGCGATCCTCCTCAGGGATCTGGGAGGCCTTGATTTCGTGTTTGCGGAGCTTCTCCACATCCTCCTTCTTCTTGGGCACCCAGATACGGCCGTCGTTACGCAGGGACTCGCTCATCAGGGTGAGCTTGCACTGCTGGTCGCCGTGGACCGGGATACAGGTCGGGTGGATCTGCGCGAAGCACGGGTTGCCGAAGAAAGCGCCCTTGCGGTAGCACTGCATCGCGGCGGAACCGTTGCTGTTCATCGCGTTGGTGGAGAGGAAGTAGGTATTGCCGTAGCCGCCCGTCGCGATCACGACGGCGTGGGCGCCGAAGCGCTCCAGCTGGCCGGTGACGAGGTTGCGGGCGATGATACCCTTGGCCTGGCCGTTCACGATCACCAGGTCGAGCATCTCGTGGCGCGGGTAGGACTTGACGCTGCCGTTGGCGATCTCCTTGTTCAGGGAAGCGTAGGCACCCAGGAGGAGCTGCTGGCCGGTTTGACCGCGGGCGTAGAACGTACGGCTCACCTGCACGCCGCCGAAGGAACGGTTGGCGAGGTATCCGCCGTACTCACGGGCGAAAGGAATGCCCTGTGCGACGCACTGGTCGATGATGGCGGCGCTCACCTCAGCCAGACGATACACGTTGGCTTCGCGGGAACGGTAGTCGCCACCCTTGATGGTGTCGTAGAACAGACGATAGACAGAGTCGTTGTCATTCTGATAGTTCTTGGCAGCGTTGATACCACCCTGCGCGGCGATGGAGTGCGCCCGGCGAGGGCTGTCACTGATGCAGAAAATCTTGACGTTGTAGCCGAGTTCGCCCAGGGAGGCGGCTGCGGATGCGCCGCCGAGACCGGTACCGACCACGATGATCTCAAGCTTTCTCTTGTTGTTCGGACTCACCAGACGGATTTCCGACTTGCGCCGGGTCCATTTGCTTTCAAGCGGTCCTGCAGGAATTTTGGAATTTAACTTGTCTGACATTGTTAGGTGTTTGTATTATTTGTTATTTTCATTTGCATCAGAACAGCGAGCCCGCGGCGTTGCTGTCGTAAGGATCCAAGCCCATATGCTTGTAGGAGAGTTCCGTGGCCACGCGGCCACGCTGGGTGCGTACGATGAAGCCCTCCTTGATCAGGAAAGGCTCGTAGACTTCTTCGAATGTGCCCTGGTCCTCGCCGATGGCAGTGGCCAGCGTGTTGGCGCCCACCGGACCTCCCTTGAAGGTGGTGATGATGGTCCGCAGGATCTTGTTGTCGATCGCGTCCAGGCCGCGCTTGTCGATATTGAGCTTGTCCAGCGCGTAGCGGGCGATCTTGAGGTCGATGTGGCCGTCGCCCATCACCTGCGCGAAGTCGCGGACGCGGCGCAGCAGGGAGTTGGCGATACGCGGCGTGCCGCGGCTGCGGAGCGCGATCTCGCGGGCGGCCTCCGGCTCGATCTCCACCTTGAGGATGCCGGCGCTGCGCTTGACGATGCGCACCAGGTCGTCCGTGTCGTAGTATTCCAATCCTTCAGTGATGCCGAAACGCGCCCGGAGCGGCGCCGTCAGCAGGCCCGCGCGGGTGGTCGCTCCCACGAGCGTGAAAGGATTGAGGGAAATGCGCACGGAACGGGCGCCCGGACCCTTGTCGATCATGATGTCGATGACGTAGTCCTCCATCGCGGAGTAGAGATACTCCTCCACTTCCGGTGCCAGGCGGTGGATCTCGTCGATGAAGAGCACGTCGCCTTCCTCCAGGGAGGTCAGCAGGCCGGCAAGGTCGCCGGGGCGGTCCAGGACGGGACCGGAAGTGATCTTCATATTGACCCCCATCTCGTTGGCGATGATGTGCGCCAGCGTCGTCTTGCCCAGGCCCGGAGGGCCGTGGAAAAGCGTGTGGTCCAACGACTCGCCGCGCATTTTCGCCGCCTGGATATAGACGCGGAGGCGGGACACGATCTCGCCTTGTCCGGTGAAATCTTCCAGCTCCTGGGGCCGGATAATTCCGTCCAAATCCTTATCTTTGCAGTCGTTTGCGTTATGAGGGTCGAATTCCTGCATAGGGGCCTTGACAATCAGAATACAAATATAACTCTTTTATTTTGATAATTTGATGTTTTATAATGGTGTGTTGAAATGTTGATAATTCAACAATGCCGTTATGAATCAATGAGTTAATAGCATACAAGTTCGTTAAAAAGTCTGTTGAAACCGTGTTTTTTCTCCCGTTGAAAACCGGGCGGCCATTTTTTTCCACCGTGGAAATGAACCGGTGAACAGGATTTCAACATACTTTTCAACCGCTTTTCGGCAGAGCATGTTGATAAGTTCAAAATCTTCGGAGTGCCTGCGCGACAGAATAAAAACCGCAAGGGAAGTATTCTGCCGCGGGCTCTTTTTGTCCGCCCGCTGGTTCGTCCTCTCGCAGGTGGCGGAGAAGGGCGTGCACGTGGTCGTGCTGCCCAACCGGGAAGCGGCGGAATACTGCGCCGCCGACCTGTATCCGCTGATCGAAGGCGACAGGGTATTCTTCCTGCCGGAATCGGGCCGAAGCGTTGAGCGGAGCAACTACAAGTCCTCGCTGGGCGTGCAGCGCACCGCCGCCATCGGCAAGCTGCTGGAAGCGGGCAAGGACCTGCTGGTCATCGTCACCTACCCCGAGGCGCTGGCCGAAGAGATCCCGACCACCCAGACCATCCGGGAATCGGTCTTCCGCATCCAGGAAGGACAGGAAATCTCGCACGCCGACATCATCAGGACCCTCTCCGCCCGCGGCTTCGAGAAAGTGGATTTCGTCTCCGCGCCGGGGCAGTACGCCATCCGCGGATCCATCGTGGACATCTTCTCCTTCTCGGAGAATTTCCCGTTCCGCATCTCCTTCTGGGGCAATGAGATAGAAAGCATCCATTCCTTCGACTGCAACACGCAGCTCTCCAGGGACAAAGTGTCCGCCGCCGAGATCATTTCCGACGTCGTCGGAGGCGGCGCGGTGCAGGGCCAGCCCCTGTCGGACCTCTTCCCGCCGGACAGCCTCCTCTGGCTGGACTCTTCGGATATGTATTTCCGCGAAGCGTTCTTCCCGGCGCTCGAACGCTTCCGGCGCGTGTACATCGACGCGCCCCTGTCGTATGCGGGAGACGATTTCGTCTATTTCCAGATCTCGCCGCAACCGACCTTCAACAAGAATTTCGAACTCCTGACGGAGGACATCCGCAGCCACCTGGAGAACGGCTACCGCGTCCTGATCTACGGCGAGAAGGAGCAGCAGCTGGAGCGCGTCCGCTCCATCCTGTCGCAGAACGGCGGCCTGCTGCCGGAATTCGTCTCCGGCAAGAACATACACAACGGCTTCATCGACGCGCAGGACCGCGTCTGCTGCTATTCGGACCACGAGATCTTCGACCGTTTCCACCGCGTCGCCCTGCGGCGCACGGTGGAGAAGAGCGAGCAGCTGACGGTCAACGACCTGAATTCCTTCAACATCGGCGACTACGTCGTGCACATCGACCACGGCGTGGGCGTCTTCGGCGGCCTGGTGCGGATGCGCGACGATTTCGGCCGGATGCGCGAAGTCGTCAAGATCACCTACAAGGACGGCGATGTCGTGTTCGTGTCGGTGCACGCCCTGCACAAGATCTCCCGTTTCCGCTCCAAGGACGGGGAGGCGCCGCGCATCAACAAGCTGGGTTCCAAGACCTGGACCACCCTGAAATCCAACGCCAAGTCCAAGGTCAAGGACATCGCCAAGGACCTCATCCAGCTGTACGCCAAGCGGCGCGCCTCCAAGGGCTTCGCCTTCTCGGCGGACACCTACCTGCAGGAGGAGCTGGAATCGTCGTTCATGTATGAGGACACGCCCGACCAGGAGACGGCCACCGCCGCCGTCAAGCGGGATATGGAGGACACCTGCCCGATGGACCGCCTGGTCTGTGGCGACGTGGGCTTCGGCAAGACGGAAATCGCTGTCCGGGCGGCCTTCAAGGCCATTTGCGACAGCAAACAGGTGGCCGTGCTCGTGCCGACCACCATCCTCGCGCTGCAGCATTTCAACACCTTCAAGAACCGCCTGCAGAACCTCCCCTGCAACATCGACTACGTCAGCCGGCTGCGCACGGCGAAGGAGATCGCCGACATCAAGCGGCGCCTCGAAGCCGGGCAGATCGACATCCTGATCGGCACGCACAAGATCCTGGGCAAGGAATTCGCCTTCAAGGACCTCGGCCTGCTGATCATCGACGAGGAACAGAAATTCGGCGTGGCCGCCAAGGAGAAGCTGCGCACGATGAAGGCGTCCGTGGACACGCTCACGCTCACGGCCACCCCGATCCCCCGCACCCTGCAGTTCTCGCTGCTGGGCGCCCGCGACCTGAGCATCATCAACACGCCGCCGCCCAACCGCATCCCGGTGCAGACGGAAATCATCCTCTTCGACGAGCGGGAGATCCGCAGCATCATCAACTACGAGCTGAACCGCGGCGGACAGGTCTTCTTCCTGCACAACAAGGTCGAGGAACTGCCGGCCATCCACGACATCCTGCACCGCCTGATCCCGGATATGAAGATCTGCGTGGCGCACGGCCAGATGGAGGCCAAGGAGCTGGAGGCCAAGATGCTGGACTTCATGCGCGGCGACTACGACATGATGCTCTGCACCACCCTGATCGAGAACGGCCTGGACATCCCGAACGCCAACACGATCCTGATCAACCAGGCGCAGAATTTCGGCCTGAGCGACCTGCACCAGCTGCGCGGCCGCGTCGGCCGGTCCAACAAGAAGGCGTTCTGCTACCTGATCGTCCCGCCGCTGGTGAGCATCACCGACGACGCCCGCCGCCGGCTCAAGGCCATCGAGGAATTCTCCGACCTGGGCAGCGGCTTCAACATCGCGATGCAGGACCTGGACATCCGCGGCGCCGGCAACCTGCTGGGCGCCGAGCAGAGCGGCTTCATCACCGACATGGGCTTCGAGACCTACCAGAAGATCCTCGCCGAGGCGATGGAGGAACTGGGCGTTGAGACGGGCATCGTGGCCCGGAACGACCGCGGCAAGTTCGTGACGGACTGCACGATAGAAACGGACCAGCCGGCCCACATCTCCGACGACTACATCGACGTCACGGCGGAGAAGATCCGCATCTACCGGACCATCGACGCGATGACGTCGGACAAGGAGATCGACCGCTACGCGGCGAACCTCGCCGACCGCTTCGGCGCCCTGCCCGCGGAGCTGGAGAACCTCTTCGAGGTCGTCAAGATCCGCAACCTCGGCGCCGCGCTCGGCTTCGAGAAGGTCATCGTCAAGAACGGCCTGCTGATCGCCTTCTTCATCGCCAACCCGATGTCGCCCTACTACAAGAGCCAGACGTTCGCCACGATCCTCGAGAAGACCGCGGAGATGCCGCGCTACGAGCTCAAGCAGGTGGAGAACAAGCTCAAGATCGTGGTGCGCAACGTTCCTTCCTTGAAGGAAGCCCGCGCGGTTTTGAGTAAATTACGATAAAATTCGTATATTTGCGGGTCATGCCAAATTTACTGGTAGAAGCTGGAAATACCGCACTGAAAGCTGCTTGGGCTGAGGGGACTACGCTGGGCAAAACCTTCCGGTATCAGGGCGAGCGGATGATGGATTATCTGCTTTCGCTGCTGGAAAAGGAGCGTCCCGAAGTGCTGACCGTCGCGTCCACTTCCGGGGTATCCGCCGAGGAGGAGGCCTTGCTGCGTGCCCGTTGCGGGGAATTGCTGATCCTGGATGCCGCGCATACCGACCTCCTGCGGAGCAGGAATTTCCCGGAATACCTGTCCTCCGACCGCGCCGCCGCGCTGGTCGCCGCAGGCTTCCTGTTCAAGGACAAGCCGGTCACGGTGTTCGACTTCGGCACCACGCTGACGGTGGACTTCCTGGGCAGCGGAGGCGAATATCTGGGAGGAAATATCTCCCTGGGTTGCCGCACCCGCTTCAAGGCCCTGGAACGCTATTCCAAGTCGCTTCCGCTGGTAAATACGCCGGAAGAGACCGAGCCGGAAGGACACTCCGTGCAGGCTTCGATCGCCGCCGGCGTCATTTCGGGCATAATGTTTGAAATTGAAGGTTACAACCGGCTCCGGCCAGATAATATCGTAATTTTCACGGGCGGCGATGCAATTTATTTTGCCAAGAAGATGAAAAACTCGATATTTGTGGTTTCCAATCTGGTTTTGATGGGCCTGGCATTGATAACGGACGAATATGTCGAGAAGAATCTTAAATAGATGGTTCCTGACCGCGATCCTGGCGGCGTGTGCAGCAGTGGGCGCACACGGCCAGGCCACGGGTACCTATACGCCGTACTCCATCTACGGAGTCGGTGACCTGAGCCAGCCGGGCTCCGCCTACAACAAGACGATGGGCGGCGTCGGCGTGGCCGTGCGCAACAACCGCTACATCAACCTGATCAACCCGGCCGCCGTCACGGCGCGCGACAGCCTGGCCTTCATGGCCGACTTCTCGCTCTACAACGACAACAAGGTCTTCAACCAGGGCGGGATCAAGTCTGCAAGCAACACCTTCAACATCAACAACCTGGTGATGTCCTTCCCCATCTGGCGCAGCTCCGCGATGATGGTGGGCATCATGCCGTACAGCGACACCGGATTCGGCTACAGTTTTGATTACACGGATCCGCAGGTGATCGGCCAAACCGGCAATATCAACTACTCCGCCAAGGGCACTGGAAGCCTCTACAAGGCGTTCGCCGCCGCCGGCGTGACGTTCTTCAAGAGCCTCTCCCTCGGCGTGCAGTGGAACACCTATTTCGGTCAGGTCGAAAAGAACTTCTACACCGAGTTCAACGACGCTTCCTACAACAGCATCCGCAACGGCACGAAGGGCCGGATGACCGGCAACAATTTCAAGTTCGGCCTCCAGTACGAGCAGCGGCTCGGCACCAAGTACTCCCTGACGGTCGGTGCCACGTACACCACCGCCGCCGCCCTGTCCGGCGAGATGGAGTCTTTCCGTTTCGCGGGCGGTTCCGCCGCGGCCGACACCCTGTTCTACCGGGTCGACCGCCTCGGCGTCGACAGCAAGGTGCGCCTCGCCAGCGAGGTGGCCGTCGGCGTGACCTTCCAGCAGCGCGGCCGCTGGTCGGCTTCCTTCGACTATTCCCGTTCCGACTGGCACAACTGCGGCCTGGACGGCGCCCGCGGCTTCACGGCCAGCAGCGCCTTCGCCGCGTCCGTGACCGAGGCCTACCGCGTCGGTTTCGAGATCGTCCCCAACCGCAACGACATCCGTTACTATTTCAACCATGTCGCCTATCGCGTAGGCGCGTATCACAAGAATGAATATTACCTGCTGAACGGGAATCCGGTCTCATCCACCGGCGTCACGCTCGGCGTCACCCTGCCGATCGTCAACGGCTACAACGGCCTGACGCTCGGCGTGGACCTGGGCCAGCGCGGATCGCTGGCCGGCGATATGGTCCGCGAACGCTATGTCAACTTCTCGATTGGATTCAACCTGTTTGACATCTGGTTCCGCAAATACCAATATGATTAATAAACAAAACTGTAGCAATATGAAAAAATTAATTCTTGTCTTTTTGTCTCTGTCCGCACTCTGCCTGGGCAACAACGCGTTCGCCCAGGGCAAATATGGCCATGGCCAGGACAGCATCAACTGTGTTACCAACCTTTCATTCTACGATGAGTATTTCAAGGCGAAGAGCTACGAAGACGCTCTGAAGACCTGGCGCAAGGCTTACCACTATTGCCCGCCGACCGCCAGCCAGAATATGCTCATCAACGGCGCGACCCTGCTCCGCCGTGTGATCAACCGGACCACCGACCCGACCTACCGCGCCGCGCTGGTGGACTCCCTGCTGACCCTGTACGATCAGCGCGCCCAGTACTATCCGAAGAACGCTGTGACCGCGCTCAACAACAAGGGCCAGGATCTGTTCAACTTCGTGAAGAATGACCCCAAGAAGCTCTATGACGGCCTCGAGGGCATCATCAATACGGTCCAGGCCAAGGCCCGCCCGACGATCCTGTACTTCGACATGCAGGCCGCCGTCGAGCTCTACAAGGCCAACGAGATCGACGCCGAGACCGTGATCGGCCTCTATCAGCGCAACAGCGACCTGCTCGACCAGATCGTTCCCGCCAACGACGGCGAGAAGGAGCAGGCTGCGAATGTCCGCCGCGATATGGGCACCCTCTTCGCTTCCAGCAAGGTCGCGAGCTGCGAGAGCCTCATCGAGCTCTACACCCCGCGCCTCGCCGCCGAGCCGGAGAACCTGCAGCTCGCCAAGAGCATCGTCAAGACGATGAGCATGGCCGAGGATTGCGATTCCAACGACCTCTTCCTGCAGGCCATCACCACGATGAACAAGCTGGAGCCGTCCTCCACTTCTTCCTACTACCTGTATCGCCTGCACGGCGCCCGCGGCAACGTCAAGGAAGCCATCTCCTACATGGAGACCGCCCTTGCCGGCGAGGATGTCGATGCCGACACCAAGGCTGAGTGGACCTTCGAACTGGCCAAGTTCTGCTTCAAGAACGGCGACAACGCCCGCGCTTTCGAGTTCGCCAGCAAGCTCACCGACGACGCGACCCGCGCCGGCAAGGCCTACTTCCTGATGGGCAACATCTGGGCGGCCCTCCGCTGCGGCAACGACGAGATCACCAAGCGCGCCCCGTACTGGGTGGCCTGCGACTATATGGCCAAGGCCAAGGCGGCCGACGCTTCCCTGACCGACGAGGCCAACCGCTACATCAGCCAGTACAGCGTGTACTTCCCTGAGAGCGCCGAGGCCTTCATGTACGACCTCACAAAGGGTCAGTCCTACACGGTCGTCTGCGGCGGCCTGCGCGCCACGACGACGGTGCGCGTCAGATAATTTGGGCGCCCGGAGAAATAGACCCAACATGCTGGCAATCACTTTTGTGGTTGCCAGCATTGTCGTTTCTTGCCGGGGGCAGATCGGCGAAGCGGAACGGCTGGATCTCGGGCGTACGCCCACCCAGCGGACTTTCGACATGTTCGCGGTGCAGACCCAGAACGGCCGGGTGTCGATGCGCCTGGAGTCGATGCTGATGGAGCATTTCGACACGGACACGGCGTCGTTCGACACCTTCCCGGAAGGGCTTTCGGTCTACGGCTACACGGAGGACGGGCTGCTCGAGTCCGTCATCGTGGCGGACAACGCCCGCCACATCGTGCCCAAGGACCGCAGCCGGGACGAGATCTGGGAAGCCTTCGGCAACGTCATCCTGCACAACGTCATCGAGCAGGAGACGATGGAGACGGACACCATCTACTGGGACCAGGCCAAAAAGGAGCTATATACAGACTGTTACGTCAAGATTTACTCCCGTCAGGGTTTCCTGCAGGGCTTCGGAATGCGCTCCGACGACCACGTGCGCAACTCCATCCTGTACCGGCCCTTCGACGGATATGGCGTGGTAGTGCAGGATAGCACGGCCGTAATCATTGATTCTGTGAATTTTATTGGGCCGTTTCCAAAAAAATAATTATCTTCGCAGCCCCTTATCGGAAAATTTAAAAAATAAATAAACTACTATGGCGGTACTTGAAAAAATACGCGTTAAGTTCGGCCTCGCGATTTCCATCATCATCGCGCTGGCCCTCCTTTCCTTCATTATCGATCCCAGCACGCTGGAGTCGGCGCTCAACTCGATGTCTTCCAAGTATGACGTCGGCCAGATCGCCGGCAAGAGCATTTCCTACACGGATTTCCAGGCTGACATCGACCGTTACACCACCATCAACGAGCTGCTCGGCGCCGACCGCGGCGCGGAGACCCAGAAGCAGATCCGCAACGCCGCCTGGCAGGAGCTCCTCGACAAGTACATGTTCGTCAAGAACGCCAAGGAGGCGGGTCTGTCCGTCGGCGTGGACGAGATGAAGGCCCTGATGGCCGGCGAGATCGTTTCCCCGGCCCTGGCCCAGAATCCCGTGTTCGTGGACGAGAACGGCATGTTCTCCGCGGATCGCGTGAAGGCGTTCGTCCAGAACGTCGAGAGCGATGAGAGCGGCCAGCTCCGCACCTATTGGAACTACGTCCAGAACTCCGTCCACAACCAGCAGTACTATTCCAAGTACAGCTCCCTGTTCAACGCCAGCGGCAGCGACAACGCGCTGCAGCTCGCGCAGGCCGTCGCCGAGGGCAACACCACGGCCGACGTGGACTACTGCCTGGTGTACTACCCGGTGGGCCGCGACAGCTCCATCACCGTCTCCGACGACGAGGTGCGCGCCTACTACAAGCAGCACAAGGACTTCTTCAAGCAGCGCGCCAACCGCGAGGTCGAGTATGTCGTCTTCGAGGTCGTTCCCTCCGCCGCTGACGTCGCCGCCGCAAGCGAGGCCGTCAGCGAGGCCTACGAGGAGTTCGCCAACACCGACAACATGCGCACCTTCCTGCTCAAGAACTCCGAGCGCGGCTTCGATACCTACTGGTACAAGGCCGGTGAGCTCAGCACGGTCAACGCCGAGCTCGACAAGCAGATCTTCGAGGGCGCCAAGCTCACCCAGATCATCGCCGACGGCAACAACTTCTACGCAGGTCGCGAGATGGACAGCAAGATGCTGCCGGATTCCGCTTTCGTGAAGCATATCCTCCTGCAGGGCGACAACGCCGCCAACACGGCCGACAGCCTTGTCAACGTCATCAAGAAGGGTGGCAACTTCGTCAACCTCGTGGCCGCCTACTCCGTCGACCAGGCCTCTTCCGCCGACGGCGAGCTGGGCAGCATCGGCTGGATGACGCAGAGCTACCTGATCCCGGGCTTCGAGGGCATCTTCGACGCCAAGGTCGGTGAGCCGTACGTGCTCAAGACCCAGTACGGCACCCACGTCGTGGTCGTGAGCCGCAAGACCAAGCCGGTCGCCAAGAAGCAGGTCGCCATCCTCCAGAAGACGGCCATCGCCAGCAAGGAGACCTTCAACGACTACTACGCCCAGGCCAACACCTTCGCCACCCTCGCCGGCGGCACCTACGAAGGCTACAAGAAGGCCATCGACTCCGTCAAGGTGTATTCCCACCCTGCCACCATCACCGAGGCCACGGCCAACTACGGTTCCATCGACAACGCGAAGGAGCTGACCCGCTGGGCTTTCGACGCCAAGGCCGGCAAGGCTTCCAACATCATCACCGTCGACAACAACTACTTCTTCGTGATGGCCCTCAAGGCGATCAACAAGGAGGGTTACGCCCCTGTCCAGAAGGTGGCTACCCAGATCTACGAGAAGCTCTATGCGGATAAGCAGCAGGCCGCCGCGACCGCCCAGGTCGCCGAGAAGATCGCCGGCGCCACCTCCATCGAGGAGATCGCCGAGCGCCTCGGCGTGGCCGTCGACCACCGCGACGCCCTCTCGCTCGGTTCCACCAACGTGGAGCCCGCGCTGATCGGCGCCATCTCCGCTGCCAAGCAGGGCGAGATCTTCGGCCCCGTGGCCGGCATCATGGGCACCTATGTGGTCCGCGTGGCCAACAAGGAAGTCGGTACCTTCTACAGCGAGGCCGACGCCAAGAACCTGGCCCTCCAGAAGGCCCAGTACCTGTCCCAGATGATCCCGTCCGTCATGCAGGAGTATGACGACGTGAAAGATAATCGCGAGCGCTTCTTTTAGCAGATAAACTGCTGAGGAAAGAGAAAGGCCCGGACCAATCGTCCGGGCCTTTCTTTGTGCCTTTTGGGGCCGTTTTAGAGGCGTCTGGCGCCGTCCGAGATGACGACGTCGTAGATCTTGGGCGCGTGCCCGAATTTGAGCGTGAATTCGGCCTTTGCGGCGGCGACGAAGGGGAGATAGAGCTCGTCCTTGACGAGGTTGATGGTGCAGCCGCCGAAGCCGCCGCCCATCACGCGGGCGCCGGTGACGCCGAGTCGCCGCGCGAGGCGGTAGAGGAAGTCGAGTTCCTCGCAGCTGACCTCGTAGAGCCGGCTCAGGCCGAAATGGGTCTGGTACATCATTTCGCCGACCGTCTCGTAGTCGTCGCGCTCCAGGGCGTCGCAGACGTCCAGCACGCGCTGGACCTCGCCGATGACGTATTCCGCGCGGATGAAATCCTCGCTGGAGATCTCCGCGCGCACCTCGTCCAGCCAGACGCGCTTGCAGTCGCTCAGGAAGTCCACCTCCGGGTGGTTTTTCTTGACGGCCGCGGCGGCGCGCTCGCAGCTCTGGCGGCGGAAGTTGTAGGCCGAGGAGGCGAGCTCGTGCTTGACGCAGGTGTCCACGAGGACGAGCCTGTAGCCCTTCGGGTCGAAGGGGAAATACTTGTATTCGAGGGTCTTGCAGTTGAGGCGGATGAGGCTGCCGGCCTTGCCGAAGCAGGACGCGAACTGGTCCATGATGCCGCACATCACGCCGCAGTAGTTGTGCTCGGTGCTCTGGCCGATGCGGGCCAGCTCGAACTTGTCGATGCCGTTCTGGTAGAGGTCGTTGAGCGCGAAGGCGAAGCAGCTCTCCAGGGCGGCGGAGGACGACAGGCCGGCTCCCAGGGGCACGTCGCCGGCGAAGACGGCGTCGAAGCCCTCCACCTTGCCGCCGCGCTTGATGATCTCGCGGCAGACGCCGAAGACGTAGCGCGCCCAGGCCTCTTCGGGCTTATCCTCCTCGTTCAGGCCGAAGGAGGTGGTGGCGTCGTAGTCCACGGAGTGGAGGTGGACGCGGTCGCTGCCGTTGGGCTTGATCTCCGCCACGATGCCCTTGTCGATGGCGCCGGGGAAGACATAGCCGCCGTTATAGTCGGTGTGCTCGCCGATGAGGTTGATCCGGCCGGCGGCGGCGTACATCGTGCCGCCGTCTCCGTACGTGGCGAGGAATTTTTCGTGGATACAGGTCTGCAGGTCCATAATTAGGTGGTTTTTGGGTTGTCGTATGGACAAAAATATCAATAATTCACGATAATGACAATAGGCAGATGGTCGCTGATGCCGCCCGTGTAGCGCGGCCCGACGAAGGTCCGGCGCGGCTTGGTGCCGCCGAAGGCGGTGTCCGGCTGCAGCAGGGCCGGGTCGGCGAAGATCTCCTCGCGCACGGCGGCGAAGCCTTCGGCGAAATGCCCGTCGATCTTCTCCCAGCGGCCGTTGTATTTCAGCGTCCCGCCGCCGTCGTGCCACAGGTCCTCGTTGAAATCCCCGACCGCCAGGACGCGGCCCGGGGCGGCGGCGCGGAGCGAGTCCGCGAGCGAGCGCATCCGCTCCCGCGCCCGCTCGCGCCGGTCCGCCTTGCCGCCCAGCTGCGAGGGGTGGTGGTTGACCAGGATGGCGAGGCTGTCGAACTGCGCGAGCAGGATGTCGCGCGTCGGGATCACGGCGCCGGCGCTGTCGCAGACGTGCCGGGCTGCGCCGGCGCGCAGCGGCAGCGTGGAGCGCCGGCAGAGCAGCGCGCAGTCGATGCCGCGCGGGTCGGGCGAATCGAAATGCACGATGGCGTAGTCCAGCTTGCGCAGCGCCGTGTCTTCCACCAGCCGGCGCAGCACGAAGGCGTTCTCGACTTCGGCGAAGCCGACGGCGTCCGGCAGGCGCCCGTAGCGGTCGGCGATGCGCAGCAGCGTCTTGGCGACGCCGTCGCACTTGGCGCGGAAGCGCGTCTTGGTCCAGTACTGCGGCTTGTTGTCGGAGCGGTAATCAAAGAAATTCTCCAAATTCCAAAAAACGACAAGGAGAGAATCCCTGTCCTGTGCGGATGCGCCGGCAGACAGCGCGGCCATCAGCAGAAGAAGCATCATAGTCCGTTTCATTCTGCGAATATGGCGAAAAATGCGTAAATTTGCGCCATTAAACATTGATTGAACATGTCCCTCAAGTGCGGTATAGTCGGACTGCCGAACGTCGGCAAATCCACCCTTTTCAACTGCGTCAGCTCGGGAGGCGCACAAAGCGCCAATTTCCCGTTCTGTACGATCGAACCCAATCTCGGATCCACCAACGTCCCGGACAAGCGTCTGGAGGTGCTTTCTGACATCTGTAAGCCCCAGCGCACGATCCCGGCCACGGTCGACATCGTCGACATCGCCGGCCTGGTGCGCGGCGCCAGCCGCGGCGAGGGCCTCGGCAACCAGTTCCTCGCCAACATCCGCGAGTGCGACGCCATCCTGCACGTGCTGCGCTGCTTCGACGACGGCAACGTCGTCCACGTGGACGGCTCCGTGGACCCCGTCCGCGACAAGGAAGTCGTGGACCTGGAGCTCCAGATCAAGGACCTGGAGACGGTCGAGGCGCGCCTGGGCAAGGCCGACAAGGCCGGCAAGGCGGGCGACAAGCAGGCGGCCAAGCTCGCCGCGCTCCTGACCCGCTACAAGGCCGCCCTGGAGCAGGGCAAATCCTGCCGCAGCGTCGCGCTGCTCAACGAAGAGGAGGCCTCCCTGGCCCACGACCTCTTCCTGCTCACCAACAAGCCCGTGATGTACGTCTGCAACGTCGACGACGCGTCCGTCGTCAACGGCAACAAATACGTGGACGCCGTCCGCGAGGCCGTCAAGGACGAGCACGCCGAGATCCTGATCATCTCCGCCCGCACGGAGTCCGAGATCGCCGAGATGGAGGACTACGAGGACCGCCAGATGTTCCTCGAGGAGATGGGCCTGCAGGAGTCCGGCGTCGTCCGCCTCATCCAGGCCGCCTACCACCTGCTCGGCCTGCAGACCTTCTTCACGGCCGGCGCCGACGAGTGCCGCGCCTGGACGATCCACCGCGGCGACAAGGCCCCCAAGGCCGCCGGCGTCATCCACTCCGACTTCGAGAAGGGCTTCATCCGCGCCGAGGTGATCAAATACGACGACTTCGTCCAGTACAAGACCGAGGCCGCCGTCCGCGCCGCCGGCAAGATGGGCATCGAAGGCAAGGACTATGTGGTCCAAGATGGCGATATCATGCATTTCCTTTTCAATGTCTAATATCACCGCGAAATGCTCCCGTTGCGGAGCGGAACATAGCGTCAGCGTGCCGCAGAGCGTCAACGCCAGCACTTCCCCGGAGCTCAAGGAAAAGGTCCGGAGCGGGGAGCTGTTCACGTGGGACTGCCCCCATTGCGGCACCGCCAACCTCCTGAAGGTCCCTTTCCTCTACCACGACCCGGCGGAGCGCCTGATGGTCGTCCTGACGGACGCCTCCGTCAGCGCGGAAGGCCTGCCGGAAGGCTACACGGGCCGCCAGGTGCGCAGCGTGGGCGAGCTGATCGAGAAGATCAAGATCTTCGACGCGGGCCTGGACGACCTCATCATCGAGATGTGCAAGTTCGTGACCTGCCAGGAACTGAAAAAGGACGTGCCGCTCAAGTTCGCGGGCACGGACGGCGCAGACGGCGAAATGACCTTCACCTACCCGGCAGACGGGCAGATGGAGCTCGTGGCCGTCGGGTTCAACGTATACGAAGATTGCGCCGGAATCCTCCAGCGCAATCCGCAGATCCGGGCCTCCGTACAGGGCCTCGCCTGCATCGATCAGGCTTGGCTTTCCCGGTATTTTCGTTAGGAATACGAGTCCGTCAACGGACGGACAACTATGTCGATAGGTTAAGTAAGTGACAATACAAAGGTACGGATTCTTTTGATGGATTGTACCTTTTCCGCGCTGCGGAATACTTACACAGGAAAATATAATTGACTGAAAATAAAAAAGATACAAGGGTGTAAGAAAGGCAAATTCTTACACCCTTGTTTTTAGCCCTTGATCAGCGAGGAATACTCCGGCTTGCCGAGGTTCCGGATGCGGTTCTCCAGCCGGTGTGTCTTGACGTAGACGTTGTTGGTCGTGATGTCCAGCAGCTCGGCGATCATATCCGGTTTCAGGTCGATCAGCCAGAAGCAGAGGAAGCGCTCTTCGCTCTGTTTGCCGTCGAGCTCCAGGTCCTGCTTCAGTTGCGTCAGCAGGCCGCCCAGTTCCTGGTCGATACGCTGCTCCAGCGTGTGGTAGTCTTTCTCCAGGACGCAGACCTCGCGGAGGTCTTTGCGCAGGGCCCGGACGATCTCCTTGTCGGAGTAGCGGTCGTTGCGCTCCAGCCACATCCAGTAGCCGTATTTTCCGTTCTTGCGGAGCTTCTCCAGCCGGTCCCGGTTCAGCTGCGCACGCAGCTGCTCCACGCGCGAGGAGAGGTCCGAGGAGAGGTACTCCGTCCGGCGCTCCTGCTCCTGAAGCTCCTGCTCCAACGAGCCGCGGATGGCGATCAGGCGGTCGCGCTCGTCGCGGGTGCGGCGCTCCCGCAGCAGCGTGACGGTGATGCCGGACAGCAGCAGGACCAGGACGACCATGGCCCAGACGCTCACCTGCAGCCGCCGGGAGCGCTCCTGCTGGGAGGTTAGCTCATAGTAGTCGCGCAGGGACTGGTTGACCGGATCCGTGAGGGTGAAGTTGATGATATCGTCTTCGTGGTTACGCGCATCCCGCAGGTTCTGGTAAGCCTGCTTGTAGTCGTTCCGCTGGACGGCGAGCCGGGTCAGCCAGGGCATGGCGACGTGCCGGTTCGGCTCCGGCAGGGCTTCCAGTTGCGCGCGGATCGCGTCGGAGCCCTTCCTGTCGCCCAGCAACGCCAGGGCGAAGGCATAGGCGCCAGCCTCCTGGGCGTTCAGCGGGGAGATTTCCCGTTTCCGGTCCAGCAGCGCGATCGCCCCCGCCGGATCGCGGTCCGGTTGCTGGACTTTCATGCAGGCGTAGCCGGAAAGATAGACGGCCAGGGCGTATGGGTAAGGTTCGGAATGGGCGATGGCCTCCCTGTAAAGCGAGTCGGCCGTATGCCATTCTTTCCGGGTGTGGTACACGTCCGCCAGGGAGCCCAGGACCGAATTGTAGATCGGGTCTTTCGCCGCTGCGAAGACGTCCAGCGCTTTCTCGTAGTATTCTTTCTCCTTTTCCGTGTTGAAGCAATTGCCGTAAAGCGACGCTTCCGCCACATAGAGGAGGCCCAGCGCGTGCTTGTCCGTCACGCTGCCGGCAAAGCTCTCCGCCTTGGCGAAGAAGATCGCAGCTTCATTGTAGTTTCTTTTATCCTGCTCGATCCGTCCCAGGTAGTGGTAGACCTTCATCTTCTCGTCGGCCGAACCGTGCCGTTCGTACCAGCGGACCGCGTCTTCGTCCAGCAGTCCCGGGACGGTGATGTCTTTGTAGTTCTTGTCCAGGGCCATCGTGCGGAGGAGCGCATAGCGGGCATGCAGGGTGCGCGTGGTGAGCGCGGAGGAGTCCACCCGTTCCAGCATCTCGAGCGCGTCGCCCGGGTGCTCGTTGACGCTCTGCTCCACCGCGTCCAGCGCCGCCGTCAGGTCGTCCCGTCGGGCGCGGTCGCAGGCGGCCGTCAGCGTCAGCGCCAACAGCAAGGAAAGAACCGGAAATAACTTTCGTCCTACTGGATACATGCTCAATGAAAAATGTCCCGCTTTGCAGCAGGACAAAGATATCAAAAAAGGATTGGAATTCCTATCAGAGGACCAGCACCCAGCAGTCGGTCTCCCCGTCGGGGAAGGTGATCGCGATGGTCCATGTGCCGGCGCTGCCGGAGAACGGAATCCGCGCCTCGCCGAAATCGGTATCGACATAGGCCTGCACATACTCTCCCGTGGCCGCGTTCGACAGTTCGATCGAGGCGATGCCTAGGTCGGTGTCGAAGAAGAAGGTCAGCGCAGCCCGCGGGCGGGAAACAGGCTTTCCGGGTGCGTGATGAGGGGGCGTTATCGGAAGATTACGCTCATCCAGGAGAATGATGACGTCCGAAGACTTGTCTCCCTGTGTGGATCCGGGGGCCGGGGTCGGGGTTTTCGGAGGCTCCGGCGCCGCAAAAGCTGTCGGCGCGACAATCAGAAGCGCCACGAGGAGGTGTAGGATTCTCTTCATAAGACAACAATTTTTATAAAAACGGAAGAAAAACAAACAAAAAGCCTGCCACTTTTCAAGGCGGCAGGCTTTTTTCAAAAGCAGGATGCCGTTAGACCCCGCTGAAGGAACTGAAGCCGCCGTCGACCGGGAGGACGACGCCGGTGACGAAGGAAGCGGCGTCGGAGCACAGGAACTGGGCGGCGCCGTTGAGCTCCGTCAGGTCTCCGAAGCGGCGCATCGGCGTCTTGGCGATGACCTTCTTGGAGCGGTCGGTGAGCGAGCCGTCTTCGTTGAGGAGGGCGGCGCGGTTCTGCTTGCCGATGAAGAAGCCCGGCGCGAGCGCGTTCACGCGGATCTTCTCGCCGTATTTGATGGCCATCTCGGCCGCGAGCCAGCGCGTGAAGTTGGACACGCCTTCCTTGGCGGCGCCGTAGCCCGCGACGCGGGACAGGGCGTCATAGGCCGCCATCGAGGAGATGTTGAGGATGCAGCCCTCGCCCTGCTTCGCGAAGATCTTCGTGAAGACGTGACAGGGATAGACGGTGCCGTTGAGGTTGAGGTCGAGGACCTTGGTCCAGTCTTCCAGCTTCATGTCCCAGAAATTCTGGTCCGGCATCACGTTGGCCCCGGCCACGTTGCCGCCGGCCACGTTGATCAGGATGTCCACGCGGCCGTATTGGGCGACGACCTCGTCGGCGATCTTCGACACGGCTTCCGTGTCCATCACGTTGCAGGCATAGCCGCAGGGCTTGCCGCCCAGGGCCTTGAGCGTCTCCACGGTCGGTTCGACCTGCTCGGGACGGTGGACGAGCGCCACCACGTCGGCGCCTTGCGCGGCGAAATGCCGGGCGAGCGAGCCGCCCAGGGCACCGGCGGCGCCGCTGATCACGGCCACCTTGCCGGCTACGGAATACTGTTCGTTCATATCTTCTTGATTTCTTTTTTGAGTTCGTTCTGGACGGCCGCCATCATTCCGCTGACCTGGCCGAGGGCCAGCATACGGCCGTGGAAGCTGTAGCCGGCGTTGTAGCCGCGTTTCTCGTCGCCGAGCATCGTGCGGCCGTGGTCGACGCGCATCGGCAGGTCGCGCCCCTCGCGCTCGAAGATGCGGATGAGCTCCACCAGGTCCACGCGGCCGTCGGTGTGCGGCGCTTCGACGAAGTTGCCGCCCGGCAGCAGGCTGCAGGTGCGCAGGTGCACGAAATGCGTGCGCGAAGCGAATTCGCGCGCCATCGCCTCCACTTCATTGTGCGCGCCCGCGGAGAGCGAGCCGGCGCAGAAGGTGACGCCGTTGTGGAAATCGTCCACCGCGTTCAGCATCCAGAGGATGTCCTCCGCGCTGCAGACGATGCGCGGCAGGCCGAAGATCTGCATCGGCGGGTCGTCGGGATGCACGCACATCCGCATATCCCATTGCCGGCAGACCGGCATGATGGCTTCGAGGAAATAGCGCAGGTTCTCGCGGAGCTGGTCGCGGGTGATGCCCTTGTAGGGCTCCATCAGGGCGCGGAAACGCGCCACGGGCGAGCCTTCGCCGTCGCCGAGCGGGCCGTTCACGAAGCCCTGCGTCTTGACGATGAGGGTGTCGATCAGCTGCTCCTTCTCGGCCTCGGTGATCGTGCGGTCGAGTGCCTCGACCTTCTCCAGCACTTCTGCCGGGAAGTCCTTCTCCGCGCCTTCGCGCTGGAGGATCTTGATGTCGAAATAGGCGAAACGGACGCGGTCGAAATAAAGCGCCGTGGTCCCGTCGGGCATCGGGTGCTCCAGGTCGGTGCGCGCCCAGTCGATGACGGGCATGAAGTTGTAGCAGATCGTATGGATGCCGCAGCGGCCCAGGTTCTCCAGGCTCTGCTTATAGGTCTCGATCAGCGCGTCGCGGTTGGGGCCGGCGTACTTGATCTCCTCGCTGACCGGCAGGCTCTCCACCACGGACCAGCGCAGGCCGGCTGCGGCGATGTAGTCCTGCAGGGCGCGGATGTCCGCTTCGGGCCACAGTTCGCCCGGGGCATATTGGTGCAGGGCGGTCACGATCCCCTCCACGCCGATCTGGCGCAGCATTTCCAAAGTAATCTTGTCGGACGGGCCGAACCATCTCCAGGTTTTCTCCATGTGCGTTGAATTTTACCGGAGACAAAGTTAGAAATATTTCCGGCCCGCGCGCTCCGGTTCTGTTCCAAAACCTGTAGAAAAAAGAAACGGGGGCCGTGTTGAGCGGTCCCCGTTTCGTTATGGCCGGTGCGGATTAGTCGTCCAGGCCCTCGATGGTCTCGATGGTGCCGTCCTCGCGGTAGGTGAGCTCACAGACCTTGAGGCTGCGCAGGCGGTTGATGCCCTTGGAGATGCCGCTGTCGTGGTGGAAGAGCCACCACTTGCCGTTGAACTCCACGATGGAGTGGTGCGTGGTCCAGCCGTACACCGGGGTCAGGATGACGCCCTTGTAGGTGAAGGGGCCGTACGGGTTGTCACCGATGGCGTAGCAGAGCTTGTGGGTGTCGCCGGTGGAGTAGCTGAAGTAGTACTTGCCCTTGTATTTGTGCATCCAGCTGGCCTCGAAGAAGCGGCGCTCGTTGTCTTCGACCTTGATGGGCTCGCCGTTCTCGTCGATCAGGACGACCGGCTTCGGCTCCTCGGCAAACTGGAGCATATCCTTCGCGAGCTTCACCACGCGGCCCGGAACGGCCGGCTGGCCGTCGGCGGGATAGGAGGTGCCGTTGTCCTTGGCGAGGTTGTCCTCGTAGCGCTGGAGCTGGCCGCCCCAGATGCCGCCGAAGTACATATAGTACTCGTCGTCGGCGTCGTCGTGCAGGATGGCGTAGTCGATGGAGTAGCTGCCGCGGATCGGGTCCGGCATGGCCTTGAACGGGCCGGTCGGGCTGTCGGAAATGGCGACGCCGCAGCGGAAGATGTCGGTCTTGTCCTTGGCCGGGAAATACATATAGTACTTGCCGTCGCGGCCTTTCACCACCTCGTTGTCCCAGAGCTGGCGGCGGGCCCAGGGGACATCCTTGATGTCGAGGGCGATGCCGTTGTCCTTGACCGGGGAGGTCATCGGGTCGTCGCCTTCCAGCGAGAGGACGTGGTAGTCCTTCATATCGTACTCGCTGCCGAAGTCGTCGTCCGGTGCGGCGGACTCCCAGTCGTGGGAAGGATAGATGTAGAGCTTGCCGTCGAACACGTGCACGGACGGGTCAGCCATATAGTCGCTCGGGAAGAGGTAGCGTTTCTGAACTTTCTTTGCCATAGTTAGCGGGTTGTTTATGCGTTGAGTTGTCTAGCTTCGATTTCCTTGTTGATCTCGTCCATGCGCTCGTCGCTGAGCTCATACTTGCTGATGATGAAGATGGCGAGGAGGAGCAGGACGGCCGGGATCACGCAGACCAGCCACAGGATACCCTGCAGGGCGAGCGGCGTCTGCTGGGCGGCGTCGGCGTTGAAGCCGACCCAGGCGAGGACAAGACCCGGAACCACGCCGCCGAGGGCCATACCGGCCTTGAAGAAGATGCCCGTGAGGGCGTTCACGATACCGGCGATGCGCTTGCCCGAAGTGTACTCGCCGAAGGCGATGACCTCAGGGACGAGGGCCCACATATAGCCCGTGGCGGTGATGATACCGGTGGACTTGACGAACTGGGCGATGCACAGCAGCACGAAGTTGTTCTTGGTGGTGGGGATGGAGACGAAGGTGTACATCAGGGCCATACCCACGATGGCGATGCCGAGGAAGAGGTAGAACATACCCTTCTTGCCGATCTTGCGCTTGATGGCGGGGACGAGCGGCATGAAGATGAAGGCCGGGATGGTGCCGAGCCACATGAAGAGCGTGGTCAGCAGCGGGGTGGCCTCGACGTTGTAGCTCATGAAGTAGGCGTCGGCGGCGTTGCTGACGCTCATCATCGCGAAGGCGGTGATGAAGAAGAAAGCGACGACGCGCAGCGGCTTGTTGCGGCCGAATTCCATCCACAGGTCGCTGACCTTGACGTTGGCGGACTCCTTCGCGTCCATGACGACCTTTTCCTTGCACTGCGTGAAGCAGAAGAAGAGCAGGGCCAGGCCGACGACGGCGAAGATGGCGTAGGTGATGAACCAGGCCGTTCCGGCCTCCGGGGTGTTGTATACGGCGGTCATCTTGCCGGTCTCCTCATTGAGGACCTTCGGGGCGAAGATGGCGATGATGATAGGCAGGGACTTCACGCAAAGGGCACCGAGGTTGGCCATGAACATACGCGTGGAGGTCAGGATGGTGATCTCGTTGGTGTCGCGGGTCAGCGAGGCGTTGAGGGCGCCGTACGGGACGTTGACGAGCGTGTAGCACATCGACATGCCGACGTAGGTGACATAGGCGTAGATCAGCTTGACGGTGTCGGACGAACCGGACAGACCGTTCCAGAAGCAGAGGATGGCCAGGCCCACGAGCGGAATACCGCCGAGAATGAGCCAGGAACGGTACTTACCCCATTTCGGGTTGCCCTTGTCCACGATGGTACCGACCACGGGATCCCAGAGCACGTCCACGAGACGGACGATCAGGAACATCAGGGCGGCGGGACCGGGCTTGAGGCCGAAAACGTTGGTGTAGAAGAAGAGGAGCCAGATACTGACGGTCTGATAGATGAGATTCTGCGCCATGTCGCCGGCGCCGAAGCCGATGCGCTGCATCCAGCTCAGTTTGTAGAAGCCTTTCGCTTCATTGGGGTTGTTGGACATAGGTTATTGTTTTTTGTTCGAAATTATCCAGTTTAGCAAATATACGGAAAAATCCGGGACAGCACGTTCCGGATTTTCTCAAAATACCCCAAGAATCGTTCATTCCGCCCGGCGGATGGCCGCCGACTCGGCTCCGAACAGGAACTGGGGCGTGTATCCGCCGTAGTCCACGACGATCTTTTCAAAAACGATGCCCGGATCCAGGGGGCGCAGGACCAGGTCGGTCCAGCCGCCCGCGGCGGGCAGCACGGACACGGTCTCCACCACGCGGCGGGCGACGGTCGGGTAGTAGACGGAGTAGATGTTCTGCGGGTCTTCGTTGAGGCGCGCGTTGAAATGCTGCGTCTGCGCGGCGCCGCCGAGCGAGACTTCGTAGCGGTGGCCGGTGTTGTTGAAGGCGAGGGTGGACTTGGTCACCACGTGGACGCGGACGGAGTCCACGCCGTCGGGCAGCTGCACGCGGTAGGTCAGCGCGCCGCCGTCGGCCGGCTGCGTGTAGGGCAGCATCGCCAGGGCGCCGAGGGTGCGGCCCATGTCGGGGATGAGCGTCCAGCAGGTGCCTTCCGCGGCCTGCGCCGCGAAATAGTGCTCCGCCTCAATGGCGGTGTAGCCGCGGCGGTCCGCTTCGAAGGAGAAGCCGCCGGGGGCGACGTCGCCGATGCGCATCACGCGCGGCAGGCGGTCGGCGGGGAAGTTGTCGTTCCAGGAGAAGTAGCCGATGTGCTTCTGGGTCATCATCCCGTTCCACTTGCCGCCGGCGATCTCCCGGTTGTACTGCGCCATCAGGAAAGCGTCGCGTGCGAAGCAGCGCTCGACGCGGTCCGCCCAGCGGTCGGCCGCCGGGTCGCCCTTGGCGAAGAGGTCGAGGTTCATCGCCTGCGCGTAGTACATCTCATAGAGATTGGACAGGGCCTGGACCGGGAAGAGGATGAGTTCGCGGTAGGCGTCCCGCGCTTCGGGCGCGAGGGTGAGGAACTGCCGCAGCGCCTCGGCTTCCAGCCGGGCGAATTCGTCGCTGACCTGCCTGAATTCGCCGGAGGCGAGGTCGTAGGTGGTCCGGTCCATCATTTCGGCCGTGGTGCGGCCGCTGTACTTGCAATAGAGGTTGAGGATGCGCGCCGCCTCGTCGGCCTGGTCTTCGCCGAAGGCCGCCGCGCAGAAAGCGCGCGTGTGGTCGAGCAGGTTCTCCGCCGTGAAGGCCTCCGGCGTGCGGGCCATCGCCAGGAAGAGGTCGATCGGATACTCCATCGGCTTGAGGTCGCCGACGTTGAGCACCCAGAGGCGGTCCACGCCGTAGTCATAGGTCAGCTGGAGCTGCTCCCACATATTCTGGATCGGGGTGACGTTGAGCCACTTGGAGTTGCGCGGGGCGCCCACGTAGTCCACGTGGTAGTAGATGCCCCAGCCGCCCTTGCGCTTGCGCTCGGCGGCGGTGGGGAGCTTGCGCACGTCGCCCCAGTTGTCGTCGCTCAGCAGGATGGTGACGTCGTCGGGGACGCGCAGGCCGAGGTCATAGTACTGCTGGACCTCCTTGTAGAGGGCCCAGACCTGCGGGACCTCCTCGGGGCGCTTGCCCGTGACCTTGCGGATGATCTTGCGCTGGTTCTTGATGATGCTCTCCAACAGGCCGATATACTTGGCCTCCTGGCCTTCCTTGCCCATCGCCTCGTCGCCGTCGCCGCGCATGCCGATGGTGATCAGGTCCTCGGTGTCCTTGGCGCGCTCCATGCCTTCCGTGAAGAAGCGGTCCAGCACCTTGCGGTTGGCCGTGTAGTCCCAGGGGCCGTCCGCGCCGCGGCGCCGCACCCACTCCTGGTGGTCGCGCGCCATCGGCTCGTGGTGCGAGGTGCCGATGATGATGCCCATCTCCTTCGCCGTGCGGCTGTTCTCGGGATCGTCGGCATAGAAGGCCCAGTCCCACATCGCGGGCCACATGAAGTTGGCCCGCAGGCGCAGCAGGAGCTCGAAGACCTGCGCGTAGAAGCGGTGGTCGCCGTAGTCGGTGCCGTAGGTGTTCTTGACCCAGGAGGTCAGGCAGGGGGCCTCGTCGTTGAGGAAGATGCCGCGGTAGCGGACCGCGGGCTGCGGCGCCGTGTAGGTGCCGGGTGCGAGCGACAGGTTCTCCTGGTGCCGCACCGGGACGTCCGCCCAGAAGTACCAGGGCGACACGCCGATCTGCTCGGAGATCTCATATAGGCCGTAGATGGTGCCGCGCATATCGGCGCCCACGATGATGAGCGCCTCGTCGTAGCCCGGCACCGCCTGGCCCGGGGTGGAAATGAAATAGCTTTCGAACTGGCCCCGCAGGGGCGAAAGGTCGACCAGGCCCCGCGCGGCGAGGTCGCGGACGAGCGGGCTGTCCACGGTGCCGGCCAGGATGGCGCGCGTGCCGGCGTCGGGCGCGGCCGTGCCGCAGACGCGGCCGAAATCGGCGCGCAGGTTCGCCGCGGCATACTGGATGCCCTTCGGGGCGGAAGCGTCGACGACGACGGCGGCGGGGACGCCCTGCTCGATGAGCGGGAAGCGTCCGGGAGCCGTGCGGGTTTCCGTGATGCCCGGGAAGTCGGTCGCGGCAGCCGGGAGGGAAAGGAGGAGGGCTGCTGCCAGACAGAGGAAGGTGCGGGTCTTGTCCATGGTAGATAATAGTATACGTTCAACCGCAAAAGTAACAAATTTGACAAGGAGGACGTGCAGTTTTGGGACCAAACCTTGTCGAAAATGTACCAATGTCAATTTTGGACCTTATTCGAGCAGCTTTTTCAACAGCTCGTCGTCCGGGTTCTCGTCGTGCCGCGCGATGAATTCCCGCGGCGTCATCCCGAAGTATTCCTTGAAGGAGCTGGAGAAATAGGAGTGGGAGGCGAAGCCCACGCGGTAGGCCACCTCGGACACGTTGACGTGGTTGTCGACGAGCAGATGCGCGGCCTGCTTCATCCGGAAGGTCTTGATGAGCGTGCCCGGCGAATCCTTGCCGAAGGCCTTGAGCTTGCGGTTGAGGTGGACCCGGCTGATGCCGACGTCCTCGCAGAGCGTCGTCACGCCGAATTCGGGGTCGTCGAGGTGCTTGCTGACGCTCTCCACGATGCGCCGCAGGAGCTTCTCGTCGGCGGACCCCATCTTGATGCCGGAGTAGTCGTAGTCCAGCGTGACGCCGAATTTGTCCTTGACCGCCTCGCGGGCCGAGATGACCTGCGAGATGCTGCTCAGCAGCAGGTCGACGGAGATCGGCTTGGAGAGGAACTTGTCGGCACCGCTGTCGTTGGCTACGCGCTCCTCCTGCTCGGAGTTCTCGCCCGTCAGGATGATGACGGGGATGTGGTTGGTGTCGGGATTGTGACGGATCCGGGCGCAGAATTCGCTGCCGCTCATGCCCGGCATCACCAGGTCGGTGACCACGACGTCCGGCCGCGTAGCGGTCACGACCGGCCAGGCCGCCTGGGCGTCGGCGCAGGCCGTGACGTTGTAGCGGTCGCGCAGCAGCGCCTTCAGGTAGTCGCGCGTCTCGGCGTCGTCTTCCACGACGACGATGCTCTTCCGGACGCGCACGGTGCGCGTTTCCGGCTGGCCGGCGGCGGCATAGGTCTGGTCCTCGTGCTCGTCGGACGGCAGCTCGGGCGCCTTGACGTAGAGGTCCTTGTGGTGCAGCGTCTCGGAGAGCTCCTCCTGCGTCAGGTGGGCGTTGCCGACCGGGATGACCACGCAGAACTCCACGCCGCCCGCCTCGTTCTCCGCGCTGATCTTGCCGTGGTGCAGCTCCACGAGCATCTTGGTCAGGTTGAGGCCCACGCCGGAGCCCGACAGGGCGTCGTGGGGGTTGACCTGCACGAAGCGGTCGAAGATGCGGCCGAGGTAGGCCTCCTCGACCTGGCTGCCGGAGTTGTAGATGCGGATGGTCACCGCCTCGCGGATGTCCTGCCGCAGCTGGCCCGCGTTGGGTTGCGGCGCGGACACGCGGATGCGGATCCGGCCGCCTTCCGGCGTATGCTTGAAGGCGTTGGACAGGATGTTGTAGATGATCTTGTCGAAGTTGCCCTGGTCGATCCAGAGGAATTCCTCCTTGCGGGGCGCGTCCAGCGCGAAGTCGATCTGCCGGGTCTGCGCCAGGTTGCTGAACGACTGCATGATGTCCTTGATGAAATAGATGACGTCCGTCTCGCGGAAGTGCATTGGCATCTGCCCGGCGTCGATCTTGCGCAGGTCCATCAGCTGGTTGACGATGCGGTTGATACGCAGACAGTTGCGGTACATCAGGTTGTAGGTGTCCTTGCGGGCGGGGTCCTGCTCGGTCACGCGCAGCGTGCCCAGCGGCCCCATCACGAGGTTGAGCGGGGTGCGGATCTCGTGGGTGAGGTTGGTGAACAGGCCGAGTCGCAGCTCCTTCAGCTCGGCGTCCTCCTGTTCGCGTTTGCGCGCGCGGCGCTGCAGGAAGATGTTGCGCAGCAGCAGCGCGAGCCCGGCGAGCGCGATGAGGTAGACGATGGTCGCGGCGCCCGTGCGGTACCACGGCGCCGCCACGCGCAGCTCCACCTCCCGCTCGGTGTAGTCGTCGGGCGCACCCTCGAAGTAGGCGCGCACCTCGAAATGGTAGTGGCCCGGCGGGACGTTGGTATAGGTGGCCATCCGGATGCGCGAAGGCGCCGTCTTCCAGTCGGCGTCGTAGCCGCGCAGGCGGTAGTCGTAGACGATGCGCTGCGGATTGGTGTATTCCGGGGTGGAGAATTCGATGGAGAAGAGGTCCACGCCCGTCGGCACGGAGATGCGCGTGGCGTGGGAGATGTGCTTGTCGATGAGGTTGTGCTCCCCCTGTGCGGGGTCGTAGTCGACCTCCCGGTTGAGCAGGGTCAGGCGGGACAGGGAGACCTGCGGCACCTTGTGCACGCCGCCGTCCATCATCGAAGGGCTGATGGCGGTCACGCCGGACGTGCCGCCGAAGAAGAGCCGGCCTGCCGGCGAGACGCAGGCGGCGCCGGAGCGGAACTCGTTGCCCTGCAGGCCATCCGAGGCGCGGTAGCTGGTGATGGCGCCGCCGTCGGGTGCGATCCGCGAGATGCCGCTGGCGGTGGACACCCAGATCGCGCCGTCGTTGGCGCGCAGGATGCTGCGGACGACATTGTTGGCCAGCCCGTCCCGCTCGGTGAACTGCCGGAATTCCCCGCTCGCGGGGTCGATCCGGAAGACGCCCTCGCCGCTGCCGAGCCACAGCGCGCCGTCCGGCTCGCCGTTGATGGCATAGACGCGCATCGGCTCCCCGTCGGCCGGGAAATTGAACGCGGAGAGCTGCCCGCTCACGGGATCGTAGCGCTTCGGGCCGTTGTAGGTGCCGACCCACAGGATCCCGTCCGCGCCGACGTACAGGGCGCTGATCCAGAGGTTGTCGTCGCTGGAGAAGTTGCCCGACACCTTGTGCGTCGCGGCGTTTATGATGGCGAGGCCGGCGCCGTAGGTGCCCACGTAGAGCAGGTCGCGCCCGGCGTCGTACGCCAGGGAGCGGATGCGTTCGGTGCCGATGCCGGCGGCGTCCGGGAAGGCGTGGATGCTTCCGCGCGCGTCCATATAATAGAGGCCGCCGCTATAGGTGCCGATCCAGAGGGTGCCGTGCTTGTCGCCCGCGATGGCCATCACGGAATTGTTGCCGAGCCGGGAATTCTCCCGGCTGAAATGGCGGACGCCCTTCCCGCGCTCGCGGCAGAAGAGGCCCGCGCCGTCGGTGCCCGCCCAGAGGCGGCTCCCGTCGGAGTAGAGCGCCATCACGCAGGCGCTGTTCTCGCCCGGGATGTTGTCGGCGTTGAAGCCCATATAGGTGAAGCCGAACATCGATTTCGGCGCCAGGAGGACGCCGGTCTGGTAGAGGCCGAGCCAGATGTTGCCCTGGTTGTCCGAGAGGGCCGTGGTCGCCTTCCAGCGCGACACGTCCTGCCGGATGGACGGCAGCGAGCCGGGCTGCACCTCTTCCGTGCGCGTATCGAAATGGAGCAGGCCGCCGTCCTCGTCGCCGAGCAGGAAGCTCCGCGCGTCGGTCGTCTCGCTCTGCGTGTCGAAGAGGATGGTGGAGGCCACCGTCGTGGCTGCGCTCCGGCCGCGCGCCCGGCGCAGCGTGCGGGTGGCGCTCTCATAGACCAGCAGGCCGTCGGAGGCCGTGCTCAGCAGCAGGTTGCGGCTGACCGGGTCCTCGGCCACGTCCGTGATGCGCAGCCGGTCCCAGCGGGCGGCGAGCGCCGGCTCCACCGAGATGCCTTCCGCGGGCGCGAGCGTGTCCACGTCCAGGATAAGGGCCGGGAAGGGGCCTTCCGGAACGACCCACAGATGCCTGTCGGCATCCAGGAAAAGCGAATGGATGTATTCGGTCTGCAGGTGGCTCTGCAGCAGCTGGCGGCGTTCGTCCTGCAGGTGCCGCGTCTGCGAATCGATGATATAGATGCCGTAGCCGCCCGTGGCCACGAACAGCTTGCTGCCCGACACCCGGTCGGGCGCCTCCAGGATGCTGACGATATAGATGTTGGACTCCGGCCGGCGGGGGTCCTGCAGGTCGAAGCGCTGGAACGTGTTGTAGTCCGGGTCGAAAAGGGCCAGTCCGGTGGCCGTGGCCACCCACTTCGTGCCGGAGACGTCCTCGACGAGGTCGTGGACGGAATCGCTGGTGATCGAGTTGGGATTTTCGCGGTCCCGGCGGAAGGTCTCGAAGTCCACGCCGTCGAAGCGGACCAGGCCGCCTTCGGTGCAGATCCAGACGATGCCGCTGCGGTCCTGGCAGATCTGGTTGACCTGCGTATTGGGGAGTCCGTTGTCCGGTGTGTAGAGCCGCGCGGTCTGGCCGGCGGCGGGCAGAGAAAGGGCCCACAGGGCCAGGAGCGGGATAAGGGACTGGATTTTCATTATTTATCTCATTTTTGATACAAAAATACAAAACAGGCCCATACGTCCAAGGCCGTGTCACAAAAACGACAGGGTGTGTTTCAATTTTAAAAATGGTGAATTTCCATATCCGATATATTTGCAGCGTGTGTTTGACACGATTCCACTAATTAAAAACTCATTCATTTATGAAATTTAACCTCAAGAAAGCGCTCGCGCTCGCGGCCCTCTGCCTGACGGCCCCGTTCTTTGCCACGGCACAGAACATCACAGTCAGCGGTACGGTCACGGACCAGAGCGGAGAGACCGTCATCGGCGCAGCCGTGATGCTCTCGAATTCTTCGGTCGGCGCCGTGACCGGTGCCGACGGAACTTATTCCCTCCAGGTGAGCCCCTCGGCCACGCTCGAGATTTCGTGCATGGGTTATACGACCCAGCGCGTGCCCGTGCAGGGACGCACGAAGATCGACATCGTGCTCTCGGACGATGCCCAGGCGCTGGACGCCATCGTGGTCATCGGTTACGGCTCCGCCCGTAAGACGGACGTAACCGGTTCCATCGCCTCGATGGGCGGCGACAACCTGCGCGAGGTGGCTGCGGGCGACTTCTCCCGCTCCCTCAACGGCCGTGTGGCCGGCGTGCAGATGTCCCAGACCAACTCCCGTCCGGGTGCCAGCCTTGAGATCCGCATCCGTGGCGACCGTTCCCTGTCGGCCTCCAACGATCCGCTCATCGTGCTGGACGGCGTGCCGTTCATGGGCTCCCTCTCCGACATCGCCACCGGCGACATCAAGAGCATGGACATCCTGAAGGACGCTTCCTCCACCGCCATCTACGGTTCCCGCGGTGCCAACGGCGTGATCTTGATCACCACCTACAAGGGCGTCTCCGGACAGGCCCCGAAGGTGACCTTCAACAACTATATCGGCTTCAAGAATGCCATCAAGTACCCGATGATGAACGCGAAGGAGTACATCCAGATGCGTAAGCTCGCCGGCAAGCACACCAACAAGGACGGCTTCGAGGACGAGAACACCGACACCGACTGGCAGGACCTCTTCTACCGCACGGGCGTCGTCCGCAACCACGAACTCAGCGTCGTCGGCGGCACGATGAAGGGCAGCTACCGCTTCGGCGTGTCCTATTATAAGGATGAGGCCGTGGTCCCCACGCAGGACTATGACCGTATGTCCCTGAGCGGCAGCCTGGACCAGAACATCACCGACTGGCTCAAGATCGGCTTCTCCACCAACACCAACTACAACCGTTCCCACGGCAACCAGCTCGGCCTCTACGGCATCCTGCAGCTGACCCCGATCCTCAAGTCCAAGGGCGCCGACGGCACCGACCTCGTCCGTGCCAGCATGCCGCTCGACGACGTGTGGATCCCGACCCGCAAGAACATCGAGGAGTACTCCGACCGCTGGGTCAGCGAGAACTTCGGCTTCGGTTCCTACAATACCGGTTACGTCGAGCTCCGCGCCCCCTGGGTCGAAGGCCTGACCTTCAAGCAGACCGTCGGCGCCAACTTCCGCACCAACAAGAGCGGCAGCTTCACCGGCGTCGGTGTCAACAGCTTCAACGTGGCCAACCCGAACGGCGCCAGCGTCAGCCAGAACCAGACCGTCAACTGGACCCTCGAGAGCCTGCTCTCCTATGACCGCACCTTCGCCGAGAAGCACCACGTCAACGCCGTGGCGATGTACTCCGCCGAGCAGACGACCTACACGCAGAACGGTATGTCCGCCCGCAACATCCCCAACGAGCAGTTCCTGTACTACAACATCGGCCAGGCCAACGCCGAGGACATCACCGTCAGCCCGAACGCCGCCAACTACTGGCAGGCCGGCCTGGTCTCCTACATGGCCCGCGTGATGTATTCCTACGCCGACCGCTATATGGTTTCCGCCGCGGTCCGTTCCGACGCCTCCTCGCGTCTGGCCAAGGGTCACCAGTGGCACACCTATCCGGCCGTCTCCGTCGGTTGGAACATCCACAACGAGCCGTTCATGGCAGGCGCCAGCGGCTGGCTCGACGAGTTGAAGCTCCGCGCCGGCTACGGCGAGACCTCCAACCAGGCCATCAACCCTTACCAGACCCTCGGTTCCCTCGGCACCCGTCCCTACAACTTCGGCGACGCCTATGCCACGGGTTACTACGTGTCCACGCTTCCGAACGCCGACCTCGGCTGGGAGTACTCCAACACCTGGAACTTCGGTCTCGACTTCGCGTTCTTCAACAAGCGCCTGAGCGGTACCATCGAGTACTATAGCCAGAGCACGCACGACATCCTCCTGAACCTCAAGCTCCCCGACACCGCCGGCGTGGGCAGCTACACCGCCAACATCGGCAGCACCCGGAACCGCGGTATCGAGCTCTCCCTCAACGGCACGATCATCGACACCCGTGACTGGAAGTGGGACGCCGGCCTGAACATCTACGCCAACCGCAACAAACTTGTCTCCCTGGCTTCCGGCCAGACCGAGGACCGCGGCAACCGCTGGTTCGTCGGCATGCCGATCAACTGCCTCTACGACTACGAGTATGACGGCCTGTGGCAGAAGGGCGAGGAAGACCTGATGGCCATCCTCCAGCCGGGCGCCACGCCGGGCGACATCAAGGTCAAGTATCACGGCGACTACAAGGACGGCAAGCCGGTCCGCGCCATCGATGAGAACGATATGCGTCCGATCAACGCCGATCCGCTTTTCCTCGGCGGTTTCAACACCCGCCTGCAGTTCCGCAACTGGGATCTCTCCATCCTCGGCAACTTCCAGGCCGGCGGTATCCTGATCTCCACCCTGCACGGTTCCAGCGGCTATCTCAACATGCTGACCGGCCGCCGTGGCCAGATCAAGGTCGACTACTGGACCGAGTCCAACACCGGTGCCCACTACCCGCGTCCGGGCGGACTCAACAGCAATGACAACCCGCTCTACGGTTCCACCCTGTCCTACTTCGACGGTTCCTTCCTGAAGATCGGTACGATCACGCTCGGCTACAACTTCGAGAAGATCCCCGCCCTGCGCCGCGCCGGCATCGACAAGCTCCGTGTCTATGCCACCGCCCAGAACCCGTTCGTTCTCTTCTCCTCCTTCCACAGCGAGACCGGCCTCGATCCGGAACCGAACGCCCGCGGTAACGACGGCAGCTTCCAGGCTTCCGCCGGATACCTCTATCGCCAGAAGGTCGTCGGCACCAACACGCCGAACACCCACAACTACATCTTCGGTATCAACATTACCTTCTAATCGGACACGGATATGAAAAAGATTACCTATATCATCGCCGCGCTCGCTGCTGCCGCCACCTTCTCGACTTCCTGCACCAAGGTGCTTGAAGAGCAGCCGCGTACGTTCTTCGAGCCGGGCTTCTTCCAGACGCAGGCCGGCGTGGAAGGAGGTCTGACCTCCCTGTACGCCTCGCTCCGCTACTGCTACGGCCAGGCTTACTACTACAGCCTCAACACCACCGGCACCGACGAGGCCACCTACGGCCAGTCCGGCGACGGCAACTTCAAGGATCCGGACCTCTCCGGCGTCGGAAGCATGAACGCTTCCTCCTGCCGCGGCGAAGTCCTCTGGGGAAGCGCCTTCTCCAACATCAACACCGCCAACGGCATCATCGAGAACGCCGAGGCCGTGGGTCTCTCCTCCTCGCTGATCGCCGAGGCCAAGTTCTTCCGCGCCTGGTACTACTTCCAGCTCGTCCAGACCTTCGGCGGCGTGCCCCTCGACCTGGGCTCCGGCGAACTTGCCTTCAACAGCACCCCGTCCCGCGTCTCCGTGCGCAACACGGTTCCCGAGGTCTACAAGGCCATCTTCGCCGACCTCGATGCGGCGGTCTCCGACCTTCCCGACAGCCCGCGCGTGACGGGCGGCGTGACCAAGAATGTCGCCCGCCTCGTCCAGGCCAAGGCCTTCCTGACCTTCGGCTGGTGGCTCGAGAACCCCAAGAACATCCCGACGTATCCCGCCGCGGACCGCAAGGACCTCAACGGCCACGATGCCGCCTGGTACTTCGCCCAGTCCCTCTCCGTCTGCGAGACCGCGATCGCGAACCCGGGCCCCTATGGCCTGATGGAGACCTTCCGCGACGTCAACCTCGCCCAGAACGACCGCAACAAGGAAATCCTCCTCTACGCGGACCACACCGAGAAGAGCGAGCAGTACAACGGCGCCAGCCTCGGCTACAGCGGCGGCAACGCGCCGGACAACTTCTCCGGCTGGATGATGAACTGGAACCACGGTACCGTGAACATCGGCGGCGTCGGCTGCATCCAGCGCGAGGCCTGCCAGGAAATCGGCCGTCCCTGGACCCGTATGGCTCCCACCCACGAAGCAATCAAGGTCTTCACAAGCCAGGACATCACCAAGGATTCCCGCTTTGAAGGCACCTTCACCACCGCCTACTACGGCAACTGGGAGAAGGCCGGCATCGCCGCCGCCAGCGTCCCGGGCGCCAACGGCATGGAGATCCCGAAGGGCGGCCGCGTGCTCTCCTTCATCCCGGAGGTCCTCGACGACATCACCTATCCGGACAAGCAGACCAACGCCGACGGCGCCAATGTCGGTGCCGGCACCGTGCCGGGTCGCGCGGACTATGTCTTCGACCTCAACGGCTTCAGCCGCATCGCCTATCCGGCCCTCTGGAAACTCGGTTGCTACCGTACGGACTACGACCAGGCCACGCAGCTCGGTTCGCCGAACGCCGCCAGCACGCGTCCGTATAACATCCTGAAGTTCTCCGACTTCTACCTGACCGCCGCCGAGGCCGCCTTCAAGGTCGGCAACAACACCAAGGCCCGCGATTACATCCTCGTGCTGCGCAAGCGCGCCGGCGTGTGGACGTACAAGAACAGCGCCCGTGCGGCGTACGAGGCCGACTTCAGCGCCGACCTCGAGGCCAGCACGCCCGCTACGATCACCCTGGACTACATCCTCGACGAGCGTATGCGTGAGTTCTACGGTGAAGGCTTCCGCTGGTTCGACCTGGTCCGTACGCAGACCTGGAAGGAGCGCGCCGGCAGCTACACCATCAGCGGTGCCAACTGGGGCGACCACAAGCCTACGACGGTCACCCGTACGATCGAGGACTATATGTTCCTCCGCCCGATCCCGCAGCAGGGCCAGCTCAACGGTATGGAGATGTCTCCTGCCGAGAAGGCCGCCTACCAGAATCCGGGTTATCCTACTGAATAATCAATACTTTGTTGGTTATACTATAAGTTAGATTGGTTGGACGAAAAGGGCGCTCCGTGAGGACCGCCCTTTTCCTTCTTGATAACAGACAATATGAGAAAGGACGGAAAGACATACGGACACCTCTTCGCGGGGCTGGGCTTCCTGGCCGCGTGGGGCTTCTTCCAGTTCGCGCACCCGTACCACCTGATCCGGCGGGAGCAGCTGGACCTGTTCCTGTTCGACGGGGATTATCTCCGCCAGACCTATCGGGGAACGGGCTGGCTGGCGCGGCTGTGCGGCGATTTCCTGGAGCAGTTCTTCCACCTGCCGGCCGTCGGGCCGCTGGTCGTGGCGCTGCTGCTGACGGGCATCGGCGCCGTGGTCTACCGGATCTGCCGGCATTTCCTCGGCCACTGGCCGGCGCTCGGCATCGCCGCGCTGTCCTTCGCCTGGTCGTTCCTGCGCGAGACGGACGGCTTCTATCTCACCCGCTATACGCTGGCGGTCCTGGGCTACCTGTCCCTGGTGCTGCTGGCGCTGCAGTGCCGGCGCGCGTGGATGCGGCCGGTCGCCGCGGCGGCTTTGCTCGCCGCCGGCGTCTGGCCGCTGGGCGCGCCTTTCCACGCCGAGTACGGCAAGGCGTGGAGCGCCCCCGATTTCCGCCTCGAGCGGGTGTTCGGCCTCGACGTCGAGGTGGCGCGCGAGCGCTGGGACCAGGTGCTGAAGCTCTCGGAGACGGACCTGTCCGTCGAGGAGGCGAGCTACTGCTACAACCTGGCGCACGCGATGCTGGGCGACCTGGGCGACGCGCTGCTGGACCATTCGCAGAACCATCATTACACGCTGCTGTTCCCGGTCTCGTCCGACCGGAGCATCTTCACGAACTGCCTCGCCGGCGAGGCGTGGTTCCACCTCGGCGACCTGACCGTGGCGGAGCAGAGCGCCATCACGGCGCTGCAGGCGTCGCCCCGGCACACGGGCGCGCGCTTCCTGGTCCGCCTGGCGCGCGTGAACCTGGTCCTGGGCGAAGAGGCGGCGGCGCAGAAATACCTGGACCTGCTGGGCAAGACGCTCTTCTACGGGAAGTGGGCGCGGGGCCTGCAGCCCGGCCGGCGCGGCGAAGCCGCCGAGGCCGGGCTCGCCGCCGCCCGCGCCCGCCTCATCCGGCGGGACTTCGTCCACCACGCCGGGGATCCCCGCGCCGTCCTGCTCGAGCTGCTCCGCGCCGACCCGTCCAACGCGCTGGCGCGCAACTACTTGCTTTGCTATGACCTGCTGTGCTACGACCTGGATGCGTTCGTGGAGGACTACCGTCCGGAAATGATTCCGGCGCGCCTCTACCACGAAGCGCTCCTCATCTGGCTGAGCCGCAACGGGCGGCTCCGGCCGGAGGAGGTGGCCCGCTTCGGCGTGGACGTCGCGACCGTCGACCGGATGGGCCGTTTCGGCCGGAATCCGGACCGCTACAGGAACACCTACTGGTACTACTACCTGCAGGCGATGACCCCGGACTAAACTGTTGGCCGACCGCGTTTTTTTTCGCATATTTGCGTAGCATATATGAAAGGAAAAGTCAAACATCCCGGATACGTCGCCACCGCCCTGGCGTTCCTGGCCGCATACGGTTTCTTCCAGTTCGCCTACCCGTATCACCTGGTCCGCCGCGAGGAGATGACGCTGTTCGTCTACGACTGGGACTATCTCACCCAGACCTACCGGGGCGCCGGCTGGTTCGCGCGCCTCTTCAGTGATTTCCTCGAGCAGTTCTTCCACCTGCCCGTCGCCGGCCCGCTCATCGTGGCGCTGCTGCTGACGGGGATCGGCGTGGTCGTCTACCGGATCTGCCGGCATTTCCTCGGCCGCTGGCCCTCGCTCGGCATCGCCGCGGCCTTCTACGCCTGGTCGTTCCTGCGCGAGACGGGCAACCTCTACATCACCCGCTACACCGTGGTGATGCTGGCCTACCTGGCCCTGATCCTGCTGGCGCTGCAGTGCAAGCGCGTCTGGCTGCGCCCCGTCGCCGCCGTGGCGCTGCTCGCCGCCGGCGCCTGGTTCCTCGGCTCCCCGTTCCACCAGTACTACGGCAAGCCCTGGGGCACGCCCCGGCTCAACTACGACCGCGTGATCGGCCTGGACACCGAGGTGGCGCGCGAGCGCTGGGACAAGGTCATCCGCCTGTCGAAGAAGGACCTCTATATGACCGAGGCGAGCTATTGCTACAACCTCGCCCACGCGATGAAGGGCGACCTGAGCCAGGCGCTCTTCGAGCATTCGCAGAACGGCGCGGCCGGACTGCTGATCCGCATCTCCACCAGCCGTTCCGCCTTCTCCAACTGCCTGGCCGGCGAAGCCTGGTTCCAGGTCGGCGACATGACCATCGCGGAGCAGGGCGCCATCATCGCGCTGCAGGCGTCGCCCAAGCACACCGGCGCGCGCTATCTCGTCCGCCTGGCGCGGGTGAACCTCGCCTCGGGCGAAGACGCCGCCGCACAGAAATACCTCGACCTGCTGAGCAAGACGCTCTTCTACGGAAAATGGGCGCGGAGCGTGATGCCCGGCCGGCAGGACGAAGCCACGCGCGCCAGCCTCGAGGCGGTGCGCGCCAGCCTGGCCCGGCACGACTTCGTCCACCATTCGGACCAGCCCCGCGACATCCTGGTCAACCTCCTGGCGGCCAACCCGGACAACAAGGTCGCGCGCGAATACCTGCGCTGCTACGACCTGATGAACCTCGACCTGGACCACTTCATGGAGGACTACCGGCAGTCGCCGGACCCGTCGCCGGTCTACCACCAGGCCGCCCTGATCTGGCTCAGCGTGAACGACCAGCTGACGGACCCCGTCCTCGGCCAATACGGGATCGCCCGCGAAGAAATCGACCGGATGGGCCGTTTCTTCCGGAATCCTTCCCGCTACAAGAACACCTATTGGTACTACTATCTGCAAGCAACGGAAGCGGAATAAGAAATGAAGCACACACGCATACTCTCATTGCTCCTCGCGGCGGCCTGCCTGACGCTGTCGGCCTGCGGCGACCGCGAGAACGCCACCGCGGTGGCGGGCAGCGACGGTCCCCTCGTGATCTATCCCGACTATAAGGAAGTGACCGTCCCGGCCAACATCGCCCCCCTCAATTTCCGCTACGCGATGCGGGGCGTCCGCAAGGCGCGCACGACCTTCACCGTGGACGGCAAGTCCGTCACGATCAAGGGCGCCGAAGTCGAATGGCGTCTGCGCGCGTGGAAGGCCTTCCTGGCCGACGCGGCCGGCAAGACGGTCCTCGTCGAAGCCGAGGCCGAGGTCGAAGGCCGGCCGGTCAGCGACCGCTGGCAGATCTTCGTCAGCGAAGACCCCATCGACGGCTACCTGACCTACCGCCTCATCGAGCCTTCCTACCAGATGTTCAACGAAGTGTCCATCGTGGAGCGCTGCGTCGAGAACTTCGACGAGACGATTCTCTGCGACTACAAGCATACCAACAACGCCTGTATGAACTGCCACGTCCACGGCCAGTCGCGGGGGGACTACTCCCTCTACTACATCCGCGGACCGCGCGGCGGCGCCATCCTCAACCGGGACGGCGAGCTGCGCAAGCTCACGCTCAACGCGCCCGGGATGCTCTCGGGCACGGTCTACGGCGAGCTGCACCCCTCCGGCCGTTTCGGCGTGTTCTCGACCAACGTCATCATCCCGAGCTTCCACACCCTGGCCGGCGATCGGATGGAGGTCTACGACTCGGCGTCCGACCTGACGGTCGCGGACTTCGACAACAACCTGATGATCAACGTCCCGCACGTCGCGCGGGCCGACAAGTTCGAGACCTTCCCGTGCTTCTCGGTCGACGGCAATTCCGTCTACTACTGCGTGGCCGACACCCTGCCGGTCCCGGAGCGGATCCGGGAAGTCAAATACGACCTGGTCCGCGCCGACTTCGATCCGACCACCGGCCGGATCGGCGAGCGCGTGGACACCGTCTGGAGCGGCCGCGCCCACGACGCGTCGGCCTGCCACCCCAAGGCGTCGCCCGACGGCCGCTGGCTGATGTTCTCCGCGGCCGATTACGGCACCTTCCCGCTGTTCCACACCGAGTGCACCCTGCAGCTGACGGACCTCGAGACCGGCGTCACCCGTCCCCTGGACGAAATCAAGGGCGACAAGTCCGACAGCTACCACAGCTGGTCCTCCAACAGCCGTTGGTTCGTCTTCGCGAGCAAGCGCGGCGACGGCCAGTACGGCAAGCCCTACTTCTGCCACCTGGACGCCGACGGCCACACGACCAAGCCGTTCGTCCTGCCGCAGAAGAGCTCCCGTTTCTACGGCTACAACCTCAAATCCTTCAATGTCCCCGATCTGGGCGACGCTCCCACCGGAATGACCGTCCGCGATGCCACGCGGATGTTCAAACTCCCCAGCGAGCCGTTCACCCAGGCTGAATAATTAACCCTTGTCTTATGCATAAACCCCTGTACCTGACGATCCTGGCAGGCGCAGCCCTGCTCGCCGGCTGCCAGCGTCCCGTCCCGGCCGCCCAGGACGGCTCCGAGCTCTGGCTCGCCGCGGGCCGCCCGTATGAAGAAATCCTCGCCTCCGTGCAGACGTCGGTCGACCCGACCCTGCCCGCCGAAGGCTTCCACATCTATGACGCCGACGGCGCCCGCCACATCGACGGCGGCTCCGCGGCCGGCCTGCGCTACGGCGTCTACGCCCTGCAGCGCGCCGAGGTGCTCGGCCAGGCCGGGCCCGGCCTCGAGCTCCAGGAGGCGCCCCGCTACGCCCTGCGCCTGCTCAACCACTGGGACAACCTCGACGATACGGTCGAGCGCGGCTACGCCGGTGAGTCGATGTGGGAATGGACCGCGGACGAGATCCCCGAGGCGCGCATCCGCCAGTATGGCGAACTCTGCGCCTCCATCGGCATCAACGGCTCGGTCCTCAACAACGTCAACGCCAACCCGGCGATCCTCGACGCGGAGCACATCGCCCGCGTGGCGAAGATCGCCGCGATCCTGCGCGAATACGGCATCAAGACCTACCTGTCCATCAAATGGACCAGCCCCATCGCGCTGAGCGGCCTCAAGAGCGGCGACCCGCTGGACCCGAAGGTCCGCAAATGGTGGAAGGACAAGGCCGCCGAGATCTACGCCGCCATCCCTGACTTCGGCGGCTTCCTGGTCAAGGCCAACTCCGAAGGCCAGGCCGGTCCGCAGGACTACGGCCGTACCCACGCCGACGGCGCCAATATGCTGGGCGAGGCCCTCGCCCCCTACGGCGGCATCGTGATGTGGCGCGCCTTCGTCTACAGCCCCACCAGCCCCGACCGGGCCAACCAGGCCGTGGAGGAGTTCCTGCCGCTGGACGGCCAGTTCGCCGACAACGTCATCGTCCAGATCAAGAACGGCCCCATCGACTTCCAGCCGCGTGAGCCCTTCAGCCCGCTCTTCGGCAAGCTGAAGGACACGCAGATGATGATGGAGTTCCAGATCACCCAGGAATACCTGGGCTTCTCCAACCACCTCGCCTACCACGGCACCACCTGGGAGGAGTGCCTGGACGCCGACACCTACCGCGACGGCCCCGGCTCCACGGTGGCGGGCACCGTCACGGCGATCGCCGGCGTGGCCAACACGGGCCAGGACCCCAACTTCTGCGGCTACGTCTTCGCGCAGGCCAACTGGTACGCCTACGGCCGTCTGGCCTGGGATCCGGAGCTGGGCGCGGACCAGATCGCCGACGAATGGATCCGCCAGACCTTCCTGCGTCCCGAGGGGATGTCCGACAAAGCCTTCTCGGCCAAATTCGTCGCGCCCGTGCGCGACATCCTGATGGCTTCCCGCGAAGCGGTGGTCAACTACGAGATGCCGCTGGGCCTGCACCACCTCTTCGGCGGCACGCACTACGGCCCGATGCCCTGGGAGCGCCTCGGACGTCCCGACTGGACCCCGGCCTACTACCACAAGGCCGACCCGGACGGGATCGGTTTCGACCGCACCCGCAAGGGCTCCGACAACGTCGACCAGTACAACGAGCCGCTCAACGGGCAGTTCAACGACCCGGCCACCTGCCCGGAGGAACTGCTGCTCTGGTTCCACCACCTGCCGTGGGACTACAAGCTGAAATCCGGCCGCACCCTGTGGGAAGAGATCTGCCTCCACTATGACGCCGGCGTGCGCCAGGTCGAGGATTTCCGCGCCACGTGGGCGCGCCTCGAGCCCTACGTGGCCCCGGCGCTCTTCGCCGAGACGGCCGCCAAGCTCGAGATCCAGCAGCACGACGCCGAATGGTGGCGCGATGCCTGCGTCGGCTACTTCCAGGTCTTCTCGGAGCGCCCGCTCCCGCAGGAAGTCCGTCCGCTCGGCATGCCGTTCGATTCGCTCCGTTTCACCATCCTCCAGTCCGACCGCCTGGGGATGCCGGTCCACGACGCGGACCGTCGCCCCGTCCTGCTGGACGTCCGTAATCTCCGCAGACCGTAATGAAAAAGATTCTCCTTTCCCTCGCGCTGCTGGCCACCGCGCTGTGCGCCACGGCCCAGACCCGCGACTGGGTCACCACCTGGGCCACGGCCCTGCAGGTCGCCGAGCCCCACAACCGCCCGCCGCAGCCCGGCCTGGCCGGCAATTCCTTCCGCCAGATCGTCCAGGTGTCGATCGGCGGCAAGGCCCTCCGCCTGCACCTGTCCAATATCTTTAACGAGACCGAGACCGAGATCCTCGGCGTGGAGATCGCGCGCGCCCGGACGATGGGCGCGAGCCCGGAGATCGTCCCGGGCAGCAGCGTCTCGCTGACCTTCGGCGGCCGGCTCGACGTGACGATGGCCCCCGGCGCCGAGGTCGTCTCCGACCCGGTCCGCTTCAAGCTCGCCCCGCGCGAGAACCTCGCCATCACCATCCACTACGGCAAGGTGTCCGATTCGCCGCTGACCAGCCATCCGGGTTCCCGGACCACGTCCTACATCGCCACGGGCGACACCGACGACTTCTCCGACGCCGTCCGGACGGCGCACTGGTACACCATCAGCGCCATCGATGTCCTTCCGCGCCGCAAGAGCGCGGCCATCTGCGTGCTCGGCGACTCCATCACCGACGGGCGCGGCACCACCACCGACGGGCAGGACCGCTGGACCGACCAGCTGTCCCGTTCGCTGCTGGAGAAGCGCCGGACCCGCAACCTCGCGGTGCTGAACTTCGGCCTGGGCGGCAACTGCGTGCTGCAGGGCGGCCTCGGCCCCACGGGCGAGAGCCGCTATGAGCGCGACCTCTTCGGCCAGCAGGGCGTCAAGTACGTCATCCTCTTCGAGGGGACCAACGACCTGGGCAGCGGCCGCAGCGGCGTGGAGATCGCCGCGGGCATCCAGGCCGTCTGGACGCGGATCGCGCAGGAAGCGCACACCCGCGGCATCAAGGTCATCGCCGCCACGGTCACGCCCGCCAAGGGCAGTTTCTATGAGAAGGAAGGCACCGGCGAGCACGAGAAGGGCCGCCAGCTGCTCAACGCCTGGATCCGCGAGAGCGACCTGTTCGACGGGGTGATCGACTTCGCCCGGATGGTCGCCGACCCGCAGGATCCCGACAAGCTCGATCCCGCCTACCTCTTCGAGAACGACTGGCTGCACCTCAATGCCAAAGGCTATGAGGTGATGGGACGCGGCATCGACCGCAAACTCTTCTACTAAAACTCGACGCTGAAGATCATCGAGATCCGGTGTCGTTCGACCGGAAGCTTCTGTGCGGCGAAGGCCGCGTAGGAGCTTCCGCCGTTATAGTTGTACGACACGCCGATGCGCGTGGGGTACGGGATCCAGAGGAGGTTGCCCAGCACCGCGGCGAGGTCCGCGCCCACGCTGTAGAGCGAGCCGTTGGCGTTTTCCGCGGCGAAGGCCGCGTAATCCCCGTGCAGGGTCAGCTCGAAGTTGCGCAGGTAGGCCACGGGCCCCAGCAGCGCCCGGTCCACCGGGAGCAGGGGCAGCTTGTAGTCCACCGCCGCCTTGAACTGCGTGTCGTAGGATGCGAGGCGGCGCGTGACGGCGGAGGTGAAGCCGCGCGGCGCGACGTTCGCGAAGCTCTCCGAGAACAGGCCGTCGAAGCGTTTTCCGCCCAGCACGCTCCAGCGCAGGCCGTGCGTCTCGTGCAGGCCGGGCAGGTAGCCGTACAGGTAGGCGTAGCCGGACGGCGCGATGAGCTTGGGGATCCAGCGGACGCTGTAGCCCAGCTCGGCGCCGAGGCCGAAGCGCGGATAGACCCGCGAGGCGGGCGTATGCTGCATCGTGTAGCCGCGCAGGCTGAAGGTGGCGCGGTGCATCGGCCGGCCGTCCTGGAAGCGGTCGTTGGTCAGCTGCAGCGACGCGGAAGGGACGAGGCCGCGCAGGTAGCCGCCGGAGGAGAAATTCCACGGGATATAGGTGCGCAGGTTCGCATACAAGGACGGGACGGGGGCGGAGCCGGCCGGATCGCCCAGCGGGCTGGTCTTCAGCGAAATGGTCTTCGCCTCTTCGTTCTTCTCCAGGTTGTAGGACAGCGCGTTGCGGTCGTTGAAGTCCACGGACAGTTCGAAGACGGGATACAGGCCCGTGTAGGTGAACTTGCCGTGCAGCGAATGCCGCCAGGAGCCTTCTTCGTAGGCCGCGTGGTAGGCGGCGTAGCCGGAGGAGGTGCCCAGGTCGTTCTGCCAGAAGGCGGTCGCGCCCAGGCCGGCGTCCTGCGTGATCGTGTTCAGCGAGAGCTGGTCCACGCCGTCGTAATTGACATAGACCGGCAGCCAGGTATGGAAGCGGAACAGGTGTCCGAGCTTGCTGTAGGGTTTCGGCTTGCCGACGCGGAAGGGCTCGTCGGCCGTCTGCGGCTCGCCTTCAGCGAGCTTCCGGGCGAGGGGGAAGGCCGGCAGCGTGGAGAAGTCGGCGACTTTCGGGCGCAGCCGGTTCATCGGGACCTTGTGGAGCAGGCGCCCCTCGGGCTGCAGCGCGGAATAATAGAGCGTGTCGTGCACGGCGGCGAAGTCCGACGCGCCGAAGCGCGTGTTGGTCATCTGGCGGACGTAGCCGTCGGCCGGGTCGTAGGCGTAGAGTTCGTTCACGCCGCTCAGGTCGGAGGTGAACATCAGGCGTCCGCCGTACGCCCACAGTTTCTCCATCTTGACGGCGCGGGGGCCCAGGACGGGCCGGAAGTCCGGCAGGGTGTAGAGGCCGTAGCCGTGGGTCGTGATGGCGTTGGCGTAGAGCCGCCCGCCCACCCAGACGGTCTGCAGGACCTGCATCCCGGCGGGGGCGTTCCAGCGCTCCCGGACGGAGCCGTCGGCGACGTCCAGCAGGACCACGCGGCTCGTCCCGTCCACGGGATATTCCGTGACGGCGAGCAGCGGGCGGTCCGGCGCGGGGGCCGGATGGTAGTAGCGCGTCCCGTGCGTCAGGGTGCGGGTGGCGGTCCCGTCAGAGACGCGGATGACGGAATAGGAACGCAACGACCAGCGCGCGTCGCGCACGACCTCGCTCCAATAGAGCTGTCCGGTCTGCGCGCTGTAGCGCGGCGTGGAGACGGAGCTGCCCATCAGCGTGAGCGGCGTGTCGGTCCCGTCCGCGCCGACGAGCACGAGCCGGAGGGGCTGCGTGATGCCGCCGCGCAGGGCGAAGACCGCGCCTTCGCTGGCGCTCAGGTCCGTGTATTCCAGGAAGCGGCGCGGCACGCGGCCGAGCACGTCCGTGGTCAGGAACGGTCCGCGCCGCACGTCGTCCGCCGCCCACTGCTTCTGCAGGGCGGCGCACACCTCGGCGAACGCCTCCTTGAACGGCTTGCCGGTAGCCTCCCGTACGGTCTTGTCCCAGTTGAGGAAGGCGATGCCGCCGTGGTCCGCGATGCGCTGGTAGAAGCGCGCGGACAGGTCCGGCACGTCGAACTGCGCCCGGATGCCGGCGACGGCCAGGTAGCCGGCGCGGTAGTAGTCGGGGGTGTAGTAGCGCTGGGAGCCGTAGCGCCAGCGCCAGTAGTCGCGGAAATCGCCTGCGGCGAAACTCACGCGGTAGTATTCGAGGAAGGAAGCGGTGCGGCCCCGTCCGCCGCGGGTTAGGGCCGTCTCGGCGGTGACGGCGTCGCCTTCGAAGAAGGCCGGCCCGCCGTAGATGGCCGCCAGCACGCCCGCGGCGCCCTGTCCGGTGAGGACGTTCAGCCAGCGGAAGGGCTTCTGCGCCATCGCCTGCATCTGCGCGACGTGGCGCGACTCGTGGATGGCGAGCTGCGACATCCAGGGCGTGGCCTCGTCGGAGAAGGCGTCCGGGGTGGTCAGCAGGTCCATCCGGCGCGGCGCCCAGGTGACCTGGCCGTTGGAATAGGCGGTGTAGGGGTGGAGGATGACGGGCATCCGCCGGGTATAGGCGGCGTTGGGCCGCGCGCCGATGCTGGCGCCGACCGGGCCTGCGGCCCGCTCCAGGGCGATGGCGTAGGCGCGGCCCAGCGAGTCGAGCCCGCGCGGGTAGATCACCCGGTAGGTCGGCGTCTCGATGCTGTTCCAGCGCAGGCCGCCGGGATCGTCGCCCATCGTATGGAACTGGGCGGCGGCGGGCAGGGCGGTCAGCAGGGCCGCCAGCAGCGGGAGGAAACGTCTTCTTAGCATAGGCACAAAAGTAGCAATTCGGCCCCAAGAAAAAAATTTTTGGTTAACTTTATGCCTTGAATGAGAGGAAAGGTCTTCATATCGCTGCTGCTGCTCTCCGCGCTGCTTCCGGTGGCCTGCCGGCGCACCGCGCAGGCGCCCGCCGCGCCGCAGCTGCGCTCCTTCCCTTACCCCGAGATCCCGGCGGTCTATGTCGACGCCGCGGAGCGCCAGGACTGGTTCCTGGACCATTTCTGGGACCCGTTCTTCGCCGGCGACGGCCCCTGCGACACGGGTGCCGTGCTGGGCGTTCCCATCCACGAGGTGGAGGGGCAGGTCGGCGCCTACGTGCAGCTCCTGCAGCAGATCCCGCTCCAGCAGGCGCAGCGCAAGATGCAGCATTTCTTCTCGCAGATCGAGCAGCGCCAGGCCGCCGACACGGCCTCGCACGTCTATCTGCAGATGGAGGAGATCGTCTCCCGCTATCTCTACGACCCCAATTCCCCCGTCCGCGACGAGGACCTCTATCTGCCCTTCGTCGCGGGGCTGGCGGCTTCTCCCTTCACCCGGGAGGAGGCCCGCCCGGGCTATGCCTATGAACGCAGGATGTGCGCGCTCGCGCCGGTCGGCTCCGTGGCCCCGGACTTCCGCTTCCGAGACGCCCGCGGCCGCACGCACCGCCTCCACGACGTCCGCGCCCGCGCCACGCTGCTCTTCTTCAGCAATCCGGGCTGCCACGCCTGCCAGGACATCATCGACGCCCTGCAGGCCGTGCCCGGGCTCGACCGCCGCATCCGCGAGGGCGGCTTCGCGGTCGTCAACGTCTACATCGACGAAGACATCGCCGCCTGGCGGGCCTACGAACCCAACTACCCGCGCACCTGGCTCTGCGGCTACGACCCCGACGGGCTCGTGCGCTCCGACCGGCTTTATAATGTCCGGGCGATCCCCTCGCTGTACCTGCTGGACGGCGAGAAGCGGATCCTGATGAAAGACGCCCCCGTCGAACGGGTCGTCTCCTGGCTGCAAAACCAACAAAATCAATAACATATGGCTATCAGTAGAAAAATCTGGGGCAGGACCCCCGAAGGCACTCCCATTTACAAGTATACCCTCACCAACGCCAGCGGCGCCTCCGTGGTGCTGGGCAGCATCGGCGCCGCCATCGTGAGCGTCAACGTCCCGGACAAGGACGGCAAGCTCGGCGACGTCGCCCTCGGCTACGCCAAGCCCGAAAGCTATATCGGCGACGGTCCCTGTATGGGCAAGTGCCCCGGGCGTTTCGCCAACCGCATCAACAAGGGCAAGTTCAGCCTCGACGGCAAGGCCTACAGCGTGCCCGTCAACTGCGGTCCCAACCACCTGCACGGCGGCCCCGAAGGCTTCGGCAACAAGGTCTGGGCGTCCCGCAAGCACAAGGGCGGCGTGGAGTTCAAATACGTGTCCGCCGACGGCGAGATGGGCTATCCCGGCCAGGTCGTGGTCGTGGCGCGCTATGAGTGGAGCGAGGAGAACGAGCTCCGCCTCACCTTCACCGCCAAGTCCGACGCCCGCACGGTCATCAACCTGACCAACCACGCCTACTTCAACCTCAACTGCGGCGGCTCCGTCCTCCGCCAGTTCCTGAAGCTCAACTGCTCCGAATACCTGCCTACCGACCCGACCCTCATCCCGCTGGGCGATCCGGAGCCGGTCGCAGGCACCCCGATGGACTTCCTCAACGGCAAGACCCTCGGCCGCGACATCAAGAAGGACTTCCCGGCCCTCAACTACGGCAAGGGCTACGACGGCTGCTGGGTGATCGACGGCTATTGCAAGGGCCAGCTCCAGGAGGCCGCCGAACTGTGGTCCAACCGCAGCGGCCGCACCCTCAAGGTCTATACGACCCAGCCGGGTCTCCAGGTCTACACCGGCAACTGGCTCGGCGGATGCCCGCAGGGCAAGCGCGGCCGCATCTACCACGACTACGACGGCGTGGCGCTGGAGTGCCAGCACTTCCCGGACAGCCCCAACCAGCCGGCCTATCCTTCGACCGTCCTGAAGCCGGGCAAGAACTTCCACGAGGCCATCATCTACGCATTCGGGGTCAGGAAATAATGAAGCAGTATCTCGACCTTCTCCAGGAAATCATGGACCACGGCGTGGTCAAGCACGACCGCACCGGGGTGGGCACGAAGAGCGTCTTCGGGCACCAGATGCGCTTTGACCTGTCGGAGGGATTCCCCCTCCTGACCACGAAGAAAGTGCACCTCAAGTCCATCATCTACGAGTTGCTCTGGTTCATCGCCGGCGACACCAACATCAAGTACCTCAAGGACCACGGCGTGTCCATCTGGGACGAGTGGGCCGATGAGAACGGCGACCTGGGCCCGGTCTACGGGCACCAGTGGCGCAGCTGGCCCGCCCCCGACGGGCGGAGCATCGACCAGCTCTCGCAGGTGATCGACCAGATCCGCCACAATCCCGACTCCCGCCGGATGATCGTCAGCGCGTGGAACCCGGGCGAGGTGGACAAGATGGCGCTGCCGCCCTGCCACTGCCTGTTCCAGTTCTACGTGGCGGACGGCAAGCTCTCCTGCCAGCTTTACCAGCGGAGCGCGGACACCTTCCTCGGCGTCCCGTTCAACATCGCTTCCTACGCCCTCCTGACGATGATGATCGCCCAGAGCTGCGGCCTGCAGCCGGGCGAGTTCATCCACACCACGGGCGATACGCACATCTATCTCAACCATTTCGACCAGGTGCGCGAGCAGCTCTCCCGGGAGCCGCGCCCCCTGCCGGTGATGAAGCTCAACCCCGACGTGAAGAGCGTCTTCGACTTCACCTACGAGGACTTCACCCTGGAGGGCTACGACCCCTGGCCGGCCATCAAGGCTCCGGTCGCGGTATGATGGAGAAGAACCTCATCGTGGCGGTGGCGGACAACGGCGCCATCGGCCGGGGCGGCCAGATGCCCTGGCACCTGCGGGCGGACCTGCAGTACTTCAAGCGCATCACGCTGGGCTGCCCCGTGATCATGGGCCGCACGACGTTCGAGTCCATCGGACGCCCGCTGCCCGGCCGCACCAACATCGTGCTTACGCGCAGGCAGACCCCCATCGAGGGGGTCACCTGCGTGCCCACGATGGAGGCGGC
>Ga0310786_10000359_pt1 | contig 73918 bp, 90 predicted proteins | sample AusTroGonzalo_MG_FD_203881 | JGI IMG/M metagenome (GOLD analysis project Ga0310786, IMG submission 203881) | Bovine rumen microbial communities from tropical cattle in Woodstock, Queensland, Australia - Gonzalo_03 (v2) (version 2) | ecosystem: Host-associated > Mammals > Digestive system >... | reverse complement strand
GGATTGCTTGGCTTGAAAATCAGAAGAAAGTTCAAAGACAGATAGATGATGCCTACCTTAAAGGCATTGTAGATGCAAAGCGAGAACTTGAAAAGCAAACGAAGTAAACTATGGAAGCAAAAGATGACAGATGCTGTATCTGTGGCAAACAGGCAGTTGCATACTACCCATGTATAGACCCAGACATACCAAGTTATCCCTACTGTGCCGACCATTTGGAAGAAGCAATGATAGATTTAGCAAAGGCGATATATAAAAATGACAAGAAAATGCTTGTTATAGCTGAATATCAAGCCAAAGAAGCAGTCAAAAAGTATAGAAAGGAGTAATTATGGACTACGAAAAGAAATACAAGGAAGCTTTAGGTTGGATGCAAAGTCTTTACGAAGGCTTGCATGGTGCTACTAAAGATGATGCAGAGCATTATTTCCCCGAACTCAAAGAGAGTGAGGACGAGAGGATAAGGAAAGCATTACTTGAACTGGTGCATGATACTACTGGTGATGGGTTATGGATTGACTATAATGTTCACAAGGAAGAAGCACTTGCTTGGCTTGAGAAGCAAGGCACACCAAAAAAAGTATCAATTTGGAAACATTGGAAAGATGGTATTGCTGGAAATGGAGAAGGTAAACCGATTTATTTGGTAAAGAATGGTTATACATATAGTCTTAGTTCCTGTCTTGGTTATGAGTGTGATTATATAGAACTCTCAGAGTTAGATAAATTGATGCTTGAAAAGCAAGGTGAGCAAATTCTTGCTAATTCTGCAAAAACTTGCAAGGATGAGCAGAAGCCACAACGCATGATATCGGCAGAAGCAAAGGAAGTACTGTATGATAAACCTGCTTGGAGTGAAGAGGATGAATGTTATATGGCGGAGTGTATAAATGCTATTGCCACAAAGGATGGATGGTCATTTGAAGAGAAAAGAAAAACAAAACATTGGCTTAAATCCCTCAAATACAGATATACTTGGAAGCCGAGTGAAACACAATTAGCATGTCTTTCTGATGCTGTCAAGTATTATGGTAGTGAAGGATTTTCTGTCGACTTGCTTAAAGAACTTTTAGAGGAACTAAAGAAGCTGTAGAACGATGACACAACAGGAAATAACCAAAGCCTTTGAAGGTCGTTGGCGTATCAAAGGAGCGAACCTTCCACAAGACCCCGAACAGATAAAGGCCCTCTGCCGCGACTTCTTCGAAACAGGAATCCTTTTAGCAGATGGGATAGAGGTCGTAGATGCCGATTCATCCTTCGACCAATGGTGGGAACTCTATCAGAAGAAACGAGGCAAGGACAAGTGCTTGAAGAAGTGGCAAAAGCTTTCCCAGAAAGACAGGCAAGCTTGTCTTAATGCCACCCCTGCCTACGTTGCATCCACTCCAGATGTAAATTTCAGAAAAGACCCATACACCTATTTGAACAACAAATCGTGGAATGATGAAATCTATTTCAGAAATACAAAACCTACCATCGAACAGCAGCGCATCGCTAAACTGGCCGACATCGTTGTCGGTCAGTAAAGACAAGCTCATGGCTGCGGTCAATCGGTACGGCCCGGACTATACGACACTTGTCTTTAACGCGCACTCAAAAGCACTTGTAACACTCGGGGATGCGGCAGCAAGTAAAGCCCCCACCCTCTTTGAGGTGACGAACTTCTTTTCAAGAGAGGCAACGCTGATGTGGCTTCGATTTCACATCGCAGAAACGTTTGCTTTCCTCGGAATCTTCGATACAGCATCCAAAGGGCAAATCATGCAGACGGCAGAGCTTATCCTCGACAATGAAATCTTCGGACAACTGAACCTCGATGAGTTCCTGTCGTTCTTAAAGCAGTTCAAACGTGGTGACTACGGAAAGATTTATCAGTCCTCCCGACCGAACCCACAAGAATTTCTGATGTGTTTGCGTCCTTTCTGGAATGAACTATCAGTAGAACGTGGACGGGCAGAACAACAGAAGCGCATAGAACAGCTATCGAAGGAGCGCCACACACCACTCACGCCCGAACAGGAGCAACACGCCGAAGAGATAATAAAACGTCTCTCTGAAAAGTTTGATTTAAAGAAGGAGGAGCAATGAAGCCCCTCCTTTTTTTGATATGGGAAGCGCCATAAGACGCCTCCCGACCACACGGCAAGCATGGTTACATCCCAAAGTAGCGTTTCACGTTGAAAACGCCGTCCTTATCCGTCAGCTTATCTACGGCCAAATCATGTACCAGGTGGAACATATTCTCCTCATCCACGAACTTCCCAAGCGTGGCTGACGAATCACTCATAATCATGTTCATCGTCACATACATAGCGCACCTGTTGTAGAAAGGCTCTTTCTCCAAGGGTAGTCCATGACCTTCCATCGCGCTCTTCCATTGCTCCCTGTTCCAAGGGGCTTTCGGCTCCATCTTTGAGACGATCGTCTCCGCTTCTTTCGGTGTGAGGTAGTTCTTCCAACGGATGGTTTCAAGCTTATACACCCACTCATGCGCAAGCTCGGGCTTGTTCTGGATAAACCATTCCATCATCTCCTTGTGAACATCTCCGAAGATGCGCATATAAGCCACATTGTTTGAGTCCGCCATCATCTCATACAAGGCAAGGAACTCGTTTCTTAATTCTTCCTGTGTCATTTCTTCTTTATTTTCTTGCAATTTCCTAAAAGAACGTAAAGTGCTGTGTATCAGGCGCTCCCTTTTTGCTTAGAAAATCACACGTTATTTTTTCTTCTTTTTAAACTCGTTTCTGTCACCTTCGGGCAATTAGGGCAAGGCGCTTTCGGAATAACCTTTGTCGGTATCTGCGGCAACCTCGTTGTCACTATATTTTGATACAATCTTCCCATAAAGCTTCAAATATAAAGTGTCGATATATCCTTCAAGCAGTTCCAGCCACAAAGCAATGTAGCTGGCAAGGAATGATATTGCAAGCACCAATGGGATTTGTGGGATTATTAAAAATCCCATTTTCCCCATAAGGTAAGCGAGTGTTAACCAACAACTTGCACACTTCGGGCAATTAAGGATGGGAATACGAAATCCCACTATCCCCTCGATTTTTCCCATAAGTCCGAGGTGGTTCATCGTCACGCAGACGAACACGATGCAAGCAATATCACCCCAAGGAATCATGCTCCTGTCGTTACATTAAGTGTCGTAGTGATGGCAATCGCATTGGTAACATTGCAGCAGGGCTGAACGTTAGTGGGCGTGGCCACGCTATCCCCTATTGTCAAGGTCGGAGTAGTGGCGGCAGAGCAGGGCACACAAATCGTGCAATACACATTGTCCGTCCTCGGGCATACGTTACAATTACATCCGCACACATACGGCATGAATGTACACGTTCCACTGATAAGCACCTCTTGACAGAAGGTGTCGTTACCCACGTTCACAGGCGCTCCTATGGCCGTTGCCTTGAGGTCGGCTGTCACAGGGAACACCTCTTGCGTACAAAGCTTTCTGTTACCACAAGTGTAGTGGTCGAGTGCCAATAAATAATTGGCGTTGGCGGCTGTACCGCCCGGCACCGTAGTAAGTGATACCACGAATGTCTTTCCATTGTTGCAGTTCATAAACTAAAAATTTTAATTAAACTAAAAACTATCTCGGGAGCCTATTGTCTGCGCCGCTTCCCCCTCTTGCGCTTTAAGGTCGAACACCATAGCCTCGTTGTTCTGCATCGCCTCAATCTTCTCCTTAATAGAAAGCACCTCACTCATGAGTTGGTCAAGCACCTTCATGTTCGAATAGGCGTGTTGTGATGCACAATATGTCCTCTGCGCTGGCATACATTTGAGGCAATCGCCAGAGCATAGAAATTTACCTTCCATCAGTCTTTAAAGTATTGAATAATCCTGTTCTTCACTAACATATTCTTATCCCAATTCGACAACGCCTGTGCCACCTTCTTTGCGGTCACAGCCCTGCATTGTGAGGCATGAAGCCCTATGAAAGCCACAATAGCCATACGGCACTCCTCGGCCTCGCTCTCGTTCTCCGCATAGATGTTAAATGCTATCGGGAATCCTTTCAGTTCTCTCTTTTCCATACATTATTTAATTGATGCTTGGCAGAGCCTCAGCAGCTACAGCCGTTCCTCTTTTCTTAACTACATTCATGATAAAGTCATACCCCTGTGCCAGCGTGTCTTGATTCTCTTTGAACCAACCCACCAAGCCATTGACGGTATCCTTTGTGTTATCCACCCATGTAGGCTGTACAGGGTCGTAGTCAGGCAACTCGGGCATATCATTGGCGAAGTAATCATAGAGCTTCATCGCCTCAGTTATATCCCCCTTGCACGCGAACAGACATTGTATCTTTAGCGTAGCCTTACTTGTCGGTCTTATTGCCTGTACCATCTCTAATCGTTTCTTTTTGAACCATCTCATTTGCCGTGTGTTTAGAAGGGATATTCCAGACTATCGGGTTAATCCGGAATATCCGTTCAGTTGTTTACCCGTTACATCCGCATGAGTTGGGGCAGCTACAGGGCTGGGGAGCGCTGTAGAGGCTCACGGGAGTAGGATTCAAGCTGGCGCGGCCTGTCACGAAGTCTGAATAGGTCTGCTGCATCACAGAGTTCACGCTCGACAGCTCTGCGGCCTGTTGTGCGGTAAGGCTGGCGGCTTGCTGACCACTAACGGTGTCGTTGATAGTGGCGTTCAAGGTGATGTCACCCTGCAAACGCTCACTACGCTCTGCGGCAAGAAGGTTGGTAAGCTGGTCAAGCTGACGCTGGGTAGCACCATTCTGGATGGATGCAATCTCCTTGGCTGCATAGGCGGCTTCCTTGGCTTGGCTGGCCTTGGCATTACCATACAACGGAGCGAATATCCATGCACCTACGGCGGCGGCTGTGCCAACACAACCCAACACAAGACCTGTCACACCGATGCCGCTGGTGTGGTTCTTTTGCTGCATGTACCCGACCTTGTACTGCTCAAATGGGGAAAGGCCGTTGTTCTCCAGCGCTTTCATCTCCACTAAATCTTTGAGTTCCATAGAAATCTTTTGTTTGAATGTGAATAAATCGTTTAACTATCTCATGTCTCTGCGCTAAGACATGACAAAAATACCTACAAGCAACATTACTTGCAAGCTTTTCATTCAAACGTTGGGTTCAGAAAATGACCTCTCTGGAAAGCCTTTTGACAAGCCTCTTCACACTACTCGCACTCACTCCGTAGCGTTCTGCAAGCTTCGTGATGATATACCAATACTTCTCGCCCTTCTCCTTCATGGCGTGGTATTCCTCATAAAGTTTCAGAAACTTACAATCGTCTCGCTTAATGTCAAACTTTGACATCATTTCAAGGAGATTTGTGTTAATTTTCAACAATTCGTAAGCCTTCATCGGTACAAAATTTTGTCTGTTGAACATTTTTCTTTAACTTTGCACCCCGAACCACCAACCATATTGACACAGGCCGCTTGGCAAGTAGAGTTACAGGGTATAACCCCCGGCGCTCTGCTTGTCAGGCAGTCATAATGATAAATTGGTGGTTCTATTTGTCAAGCCGGGGGCCTTTTCTTCCCCAGCTCTATTTTCAGAAGCTTGCTTCTGTGGGCAGCAGCCTGTCACGGGTTGTTGCCCTGTCTGTTGGCCAGCTTGGTTTATAAGGAGAGTTGAACGCAACCCATAAAGCAATGGCTGTAGACATCAGCACGTCATCATGCTTGCCAGAACCAAGCTTGTTACCCATCGAGCCGTCCTCTCGTCTTTCGTACCAACCAAGTTCTCTGTACATCTCTTCATCGGGTTCATCCCACAGCTTGTCATCCACACAGGCTATGAGGTTATCTATCAGCCAACCCTTTGTTAGTTTATTCGTCTGGAAACCATAGATAGGTTTGATTCCCTCCGTAGTGGCCTCGGGTTCTTTCGTCCTCTGATAGAGATTGGTATAGTATCCCGAAATCTCCTCAATAATCGTTCCGAAGTGGTCGCCCTCGGTATTGTTGTCTCTTTCTCGGTCAGCGGTGTTCGATTCTATGATTAAGAGAGCATCGTCATAGTAATGGGCTAAAGCTGCGGCTTTCCATGCAAGGATGTCATGTCTTACGTGCCCTCTCCATCGTGCCACTACCCTTGGCTTTCCGTTCACGCCCGGACACAAACCCATGTTATCAATGACAGTCATCACCGTATAGTCCGCTGTGGCAGAGTTACCACCTATATCGACTGATACAAAGTATCTGTTCTTGATGCGGAAGATATGATTATTAGGAGTAGACCATATCTTCATCTCGCCTTGGTTGTCGTTTCTAAACCTTACTTCTGAGTTTAAGAATACCGACCTCGACCTTCTCTCAAACGGAGCAAGGATGACATCTGCATAGTAAAGCGGTGCTTTCGGAGCTTTGCATTCCTCCTTTAACTCATCTATAGAATAAGGATTAAAGACGGCATTGCCACTATTACGGAAAGCTTCTGTCGGGTCAATGGGAGCCTCGGAAGCCATATAAGCGTGGTTCTTGTGCTTATTTCGGTTTATCCTGTACCAATTGATAGCTTCGAAACACGCCCCAAGTTTCCACATCTTCCAAAAGAACTTGCCCGGCTCTCTGTACCCAGCAGGGCACTTGTCGTAGTTCCTGTTGTTCCACAGCCACTCTGCAAACGCCTCCTCCTGTTCGGGGGTAAACCCGTTCTCCCCTTTCGGCTCCATGTCATGCTCAATCATATAGAACGGGATAAACAGGAACTTATAAGCAGATGTGGTATCTTCCTTCATGGCATCTTGACACAGGTCGTAGAAGAAGCCCGAATTACCCATACCCGTACTTTCAAATACGGCTAATTCATCGGGTAGTCCGATAAGTCCTCCCTCTGCGGCAGAAATCACTTCCTCTGGATCATGCTCGGGTGTCTTTTTCCACAAAGCAACCTCGGAGTAGTGTACCATCTTGAAGTTATCACCACGAAGCTTCTCAAAGTTCTCAAACGAGGCCACACTTAAAGTGGAAGGTCTTAACGCGAATCGTCCGTCTGTGATGATAAAGTCTGAATCGCTCTGCTCATAAGGCGACATCTTGAACTTAGTGCCAGGCATTCCCAACGTCCATCCGGGCTGGCTCTCGATAGCCTTTCTGTACATGGCCTTAATCTTCTTTGATGTAGAGCCTACCTGTGCAAGTATAGCCATGTTCCATCCATTCGGATGACGGTAGTCTTGCATCCACTTCATGTACATCTGGGTTAATGTTGAGCCTCCCCACTGACGGGCTTTCAATAGAGCAATAAGTATCGGCTTCCCTGCCCTGCGGCTGTCCTCCATCAGATTAAGGAGCTTTCTTTGGGCGTATCTCAACCTAAAAGGAATAAGGTTACCCGTTGTCTTGTCAACAATCTTATCGGTCATGTAGAACGCGAACTCTGGGTCGTCAATGAATCTCGCTTGGAACAAAGCTTCCTCCACGTCCTGATGGTAGTCCGCATCGTAGTCACGATTCATCCCCTTCTCTATATACGCCTTGATAGAGCCGAACCTTAAAACCTCATGGAATATCGCAGTAGTTAAAGTCTCCTTCGGTACGAACATCTCGGGAATGATGCAATCGGGAATGGTAATATGCTTTCTCATTCCTTTGACAAACCCGTAGCACCCCACACCTGTTAGGGGGTCGTAAGGCCCATATATCTCCTGCCTGCGCAGGTGGTTCTCCGCAATTAAGTCCTTTACCTCTGGAATCATGCCGTCCGTAGTTTGTAGTCAGTTGTCAGTTGTCCGCAATAATATCCCATCAACATGCAGTACACATGAAGAATGGCATTGATGTTCGGAACGAAGAAGGGGATAACGATAAACCAAATGTTCTTTGTGAACATCCTCTTGAACCTGTGTATCCTTCCCCAAGCCATAGCTGCGATGGCAAAGAGTACACCCGAAAAGCCCATCGTCATGCCCGATGCTTCATAACCTAATAAGGTATAGATGGTAAATGAAGGGAGAAACGATGCAAGAACGGCTATCGGATACGTTATATATAAATATGTAGGGCACTTGAGCAACCACAAACAAAGTACGTTAGCTGCCAAGTGGAAGATGTTCGCATGTGAAATAGAATAAAGAAGGTGGTCTGTTAGTGGAGAGTTAAAAGAGGTGAAGCCGTACTTCGGTAGAAAAAAGTACGACCCCACCAACAGAACACTTACAACTAACCTTACAATCAAAACGGTTTCAGAATCTTTTTGATGCGCCCCGGCTTCGCAGCGTTCACAAGTTTCCTCACCTCCTCAAGAGCCAAGGTCTTTTGGTCGCGCTTGTCTATCGTTATCGGGTCTTTCGATGTGAGGCGCATCTGCAAGTAATCATATAGTGTGGCGCTCACCACATAATTGTGGACGGCATCCGTGAGCTGTGGGAAGGTAGTGTCGTCATACCACTCGGGAACTAACAAGGTGATATCCACCTCGTCCTTGTCCTTGATGGAGTTCATCGCACTCGTCTTGAACTTCTCCAACACGAATGCCGACATCGTGGTCTTGGCCTCGCCTATGTGGGAATCAATCCATCGGTAGAACAACTGCTGGTACTTGGTCGTGGCGTTGGTCATCGTCTCGTCCTCCGTGCCGTCTGGGTTCTTCCTTCCTTCCGAAATCATCCCTAACTGCGCATCTATATCGTAGAACACTTGGTCTCTACGGATAAAGATATGCCTTTCGAACTTCGGGTTCTTCACTCCATACTGAGGGTCGTTCCCGTTGTTCGGATGGTCGTGGTACGGCCAATTGTCGTCTGGCTGAGGTCTTGGCAACCCCATCGTCCTGTAACCTTGTAGATATTCTCTTTCAGTCATACAAACTATGAACTCTGCACTATGAACTCTGCACTAAGTCTGGTCTGTCACATAAACGTGTATCGTCCTCGTCAAATCTTCATTGTGACGGGAATAGAGCTGTGCGTATGTGTGGCCAAGTTGCTTTCCAATAACCGTAAAACCTTCCTCCGTTCTTCCAGCAGCACAGATAACAGGGTCTGCTATCCGTATCTCAATATCATCTATCGCCCAATCGTTGAGCGTATAGGTAATAGTGTATTCCTCGTCTACTCCGATGTCTATAGCAGAGCCTGTGACACTTAACGTAGTGGGATAAGGAACGGTAGGAACTTCGGGGGCTGTCTTGTTGAAACAACGTCTGATGGCGGCAAGGTCGCGCTCCAAGAACTGAGCATATAACAAGCTCTGCTTCTCGTTCACGGGCTTCCACCAATCAATCAGCATCGACTCCTCAATGTACTTTGAGGACAGACGGGCAAGCGACTGCGTGTAACCTTTGTTGAACCTGTTCGAAACGACAAGTTGGATGAGGATATTATCCCCATCCATAGAGGAATCTACGGAGTTGTCTGCGGTAGTGAAGCCTGTCGTTGAGAGATAGTCAGAGAAATAGGTCTTTAACTCCTCCAACGCAACATACAACCCTCGTTCCAATAGTCGCTCCTGATAAACATCATTGCCAGCCTGTTCGTGGTAGGCAGCAACGATAAGGTTCTTGTCCGCGCCCTTCTGTACCTGTCCTGTGAGGAAGGTCTCGTTCTTCACCGCCTCAATAATCAGCGGCTTGTTAAGAGTAAGGGTGATGGTCAAGTTCATAATAGAAACACTTTAGGATGCCGTAGCGGTCTTGACAATGAGTACGTTGGAGCTGCCAAGAGTGCCTGTAGGAATAAACTCGATGTTGGTTGCGTCTGAGCTTGAAAGGTCTGCGAAGTTCTTGGCGGTAATGGTATACGGAGTAGAACCGATATTGCAGATGACTGCCGTTCCAGCCTTCAACGTGAACCCTGCTGTCGGGTCGCTACATTCAACGATGAGCTTACTTGACGAATCGTAGTAACCAAGGAAGGTAGCGCGTGCGATGGTGTACTTGTCGTTGGCCTGTGAAATCGTGGTCTTGACAACGATGGTCTCAGAAGAAGAACCATTTACATCACCCGAAACGTCCTCATACGATGCGCTGTTGGCGAGAGGGGCTGTCTTGGCCAAGCACAGGCGGATGTTTGTCAGCGATTCAGCAGAGAAAGCAAGGTAGTCCTTGGCAAGTGTAGGACGGATGCTCTGCCACCAATAGTACAGCATCTTGTTCACGATGTACTCCTGTGAGAGCTGGGCGATAGGATAAGCCAAACCATTGTTGTAGCGGTCGCTGACGATAATCGTAATCGTGAAGTTGCCGTCTGAATCGGCAGCGGCCAGCGTGTCCGAAATAGCATTCAGTACGCTTGTGTCAATAAACTCTGCGAAGTTTGCCTCAAGAGAACCTACTGCGCCAGCAAGTGTACGGGTAAGCTTTCGCTCATGGTAGGTATCATCACCAGCCTGCTCGTTATAAGCAAGGGCTGAGTTTTTCACTGCATCGGCGCTCTTGTCAATAGCTCCGGTGATGTAGGTGTCGGCTTTTACGGCCTCAATAATGAGCTTCTTATTCAAGCTCAGGGTTAGTGTCTTTGACATAATCTTACTATTTTACGTTTATGATTTTACTTAGGGAGTTGGAGTGATGGTCAGTATATCTCCATCATGTATAGAATCAACTGCGCCCGGCATGAATCTTGAAAACTCTCCAATATCAGCCAGATTGGTAGACAGGTCACGCGCTTGGTATGCGGTGATTGTTGTGTCGCCTGTGAAGGAATTGTAACTTGAGTTCGTGAACAACCCTGTCGTTCCATCACTTCGTCTAAGGACAATCGAAGATGTCGAAGCCTCCGAACCGCCTCGCGTCAATGTAATGTCTATGCTTTGCAGTTTATTTGCGAGATTGATGATAGTCCTTGTGGGAACATAGAACTCATAGCTTGACGTTCCAAGCGGAACAGGCGAGTAAGTCGGGTAAACGACAACCTCTTGTGATGGAGGCGGAGCCTTGAAGAATACAAGCTGTATGATGGCTTGCATGGCTTGAAGGACTGCATCAAAGTATTTCTTTGCAAGTTCTGGGAAGTTCATGGAGAGATATTCTGCTACGGTGTACATCACAAGATACTTCTTCAACGCAGGTCTGAAAGCTTCCACGAAGTTCGGAGTTGTCGGGTCGTTCCATCGTGTGTTCGTAACCTTGAACGAGATAAACGAGCCATTATCAACATAGTTCGATACGAACTGATTGATGGCCGCAACGACATTCTGTGAAGCCTGTTGGATGTATTGGAGGAAGATGGGTTCTTCGGCAGAAGAAATGGTTATCTGGGAGAACACATTCTCCCCGTTCTTGTTGGCAGTCCGCTTCCCGATGACAGACAGGTGTCTCTTGATGTCTGGATAAAGAGAAGAGATGGTAAACCCTATGAGTACAACCGTAGGGTCTGCCTCTTCTGCCGTTGGAACGTATGCTGTCGATATTATCGTTTCCATACTTATGCTGCTTGTAACATTTTCTGTGCGTTCTGTACTTGCTCTTGGTTCACACCCTCCTGTGCAAGCTGCTGCTGCATGGCAAGCTGTTGTGCCTCGTCACGCTGGATAATCTGCAACAACTCGTCAGCATAGGGAAGGTTCACAACCTCAAGATACTGCTTCACGCTGATGGCGTTCATCTGCAAAAGTTGTAGTGCGGTATCGTTGAGATACGTCTGGAATGCGGCGGTCTTGGCACTCTCCTTGATGGTCGTCTCAAAGTATACATCCCTTGCTGATAAGTTATCATACTCAATCAGCGAGGTCTTGTCCTTGTTCGTAACCAACCTGCCCTTCCTGTAGTATTGCTTAATCATCATGCACTTCTTCGTGGCAATATCCTCCATGAACGAAGTGAAGTCTTGCAATATCGACATCAGAGAGGTCGTGGCGTTCTCCGTCTCTTGGTTGTATCTCGCTGCCGATGTGCCAGCCGAAGGTGTCTTGCCCTGTAATGCGCCCGACACATTCGTAATGTCTCGCGCAAGGTTCAACTCCATCTGCAACAACTCCTGTGTGCCGATCTGAACGGCATTCGAAGTGATAATCTCTGGCCGCAGGTTCGGGTTAAGCCTGTTCGTCTGAATGAACAACAGGCCGTCATACTCCGTCAACTCATCGGCCACGTCTGCCTTTGACATTCCATCGGGAATATTCTCTATCGGGAAAATGGTCAATCCCTTTGCCGCAGAACGTGCCGCCATATCGTGCATGATAATCAAGCGGTTGATATACCTCTGCTGGTCGATAATATTCCCCATAAAAGGATGTATCTCGCTGTTCACGTAAGGATAAAGCTTAATCGTGAACGGGTGCGAATGCGATTCATAGGGCGTCTCCCCTTCTGCGATGACTGTACCATCGGGAGCCATGAAGGTATAATACCAATACCTGTCCTCCACAAGTTCGTACTCTATCAACGCCCACTCTTCTTCGGGAACGCCCACCTCTTGGTATTGTCTCACCCTCAGCTCGTTCTCTTGCTGAACGTGCCAAAGGTCGTTTATCTCCACCCTGTACTCCACCTCATCGGCACTCTGTGCCAATGGGTCGTAACATTGGTATCTCGGCTTGGTCTCCTTCGTCCAAACCTCTATCAGTCTGCAAAGGGATTCGTCCGAGGGCTTGTCGAAGCTGACGGAACTGAGGCTGTCCTTCTCGTTCTGCTGTAAGCCAGATTCTTTGCGATAGCCACGCAAGGTCTCATCGTTCTCGATATGGAACACTTCATTAAGTTCTTCCACCGACCATCCGTACTCTTTCGTACAGAAACGATTGTAAAGGTCTCCGGGCGCAACATCATGCAACACGCCAATCATTCTCAAGTCGGTCATGCGCGAATCGTTGCCAGCCTCCCAGAACACATAATTTGGATTGATAAAGTCAGTCCAAGCGTCCTTCCATCCGTCTCTTTCTTCGTAGGTTTCCCTCGATACGGCCACACCGCCAAGGGCGAAATCCTCAAACGCCACCTTCAACACATCAGGCATCTTTGTTTTAGTCCAACACGATTGGATGGTAGCGCTCATCATGTCCGACAGCCATTGTCCGTCTTTCCTTACGGCAAAACAATTAGGCTCTCCCCTCTGCTTGGCATACAAACCAACGATAGATTGGAGAATGCTTATCATGATGTTGTTCTGCAAAGGAACATTGCCCTTCCTCTGGATGTATTCGCGCTCTGTGACGAACCCGTTCTTATAGCGGATGATGTCGCCCCATTGGTCTCCGTAGACGTATTCCATCACCCTCTCACGGGTCTGTCGTACATCGTCAAGGTTGTTCCAAGCCTGTTCGCACCTTATCTTTAGGTCATTATCCTCCCTTCTGCTGCGGCGAATAGGCAATGCGCTGCTCCGTTTTCGGGCCTTTACCGAATCGTGAAGGCCGACCTGTGAGCGTGTACGTATCTTTGCCATTTAAAAAATTATTTATATCTGCAAAAGTAGCGGAAGCAACATTTTGCTTTTCCTTGTTTCGCGGCGAACATTTCCCCATAGGGCGCTTTAACAAGATTTAACTTCACAAATTTTTACTCAATCCGAAACAAGGAAAAGAGAAAATGAAGTTTTCGGATATTTGCGCTTGTAAATTCATTTATTATGGCAAAAGACGAAAAGTTACTACAGGAACAGGCATTAGAGCAGCCAGCCGAGATGCCTGCACGTCCGAACAGAGACAAGTATGCCGCCATGTTCGGAGAGGACAATCCCGATGTGGACTTTGAGGACAAGGAAGCACGTTACGGGCGTATGGCCGAGGAGCGCGAGAACTATCGCAACCTCCGTAGCTCTGGACGCAAGCTCTCTGGTATTCTCGACAAGCACCGCTGGATTGGCGCAATGCTCATGGACGAGGAAGAGAATCCTTTAGTCTGGATGAGCAAGAACGGAATCGACATCAAGGCCGCACTTGACGACCCCGAAGTAATGAACCGCGTCACAGATGCGTTCAATTCGTGGCAGCAGAAGCAAGCCGAAGGTGAGGCCGCACAGAAAGCACAGGACGAGGCCATTGAAAAGAGCCTACAGGAATTGGTCGGAGTACAGAAGGAGTTCGGCCTTTCTGACGAACAGCTCGACCGCCTTTGGGAGCATTTCTGGGATAAGGTCTACGCACCTGCATTCCGAGGTGAGGTGGCAAAGGATACGTGGATTGCGCTATTACACGCGATGAACTACGACAACGACATCAAGAACGCCCGTGAAGAGGCTGCTATCCAAGCCCGAAACGAAAAGCACACCAACAAGGTAAAGACTTTTGACGAAGGTCGCGTACCTCCCTCGTTCAGTCAAGGTGGTGGCCGTGCCCTTCCCAAGGCCGAGAAGAAGGAATCTATGATGGACTTCGTAAGGAAGTATACTCAATAAAACATAATAACGAAATTTTTAATTCAAAGTAACATGAAAAAAGTCAACTTTTGGCGATTGCTGAGCTATATGCTCACCGCTGTCGCAGTTGTAAGTGGCGGTGGCTGCATGGCTCCCGGCACTATTGAGAATCCCGGAACGGACGACATGTTGAAGGCCGACCCTGCTGCCGACCATGAGCCTGTCGACCCGACCGTTAACGACCGCGTAATGCCTGGTGGCGACAACGCAGGTCAGGTGCTAACAGGTACACAGGCCAGCGCCACTCAGATTCGTGAGGGTGGTTTGGAAGACCAAGAGCGTGAGGATAAAATCACACAGATTCGTCCTTACAAGGTTCCGTTCCTCCGCATTCTGAGCCGTGTGGCAAAGACACAGAGTGTTACCAATTATTCTATCATGCACGCTCGCGTAGGTGGTGAGACTCTTGATGGAACTATCACTACACAGGTCAGCGCTGGCGCACAGGTGAAGCTCACGAAGGACAACTTCTCTGGCAACCTCCTCGCTTTCCGCAAGTACGACCTCCTCGCTGTTCCCTCGATGGGTGGCTACAAGCCCGGCAGCCAGAGCGAACACGATGGTAACTTCCTCGTTCTTGAGGTGATTGAGCGCGACAAGACTGGTGCAACCTTGGTAGCCATCAACGGCCCTGCTGCTGTTTCTACACAGGTGGGCGATGAATACGACTATCAGACCGTTCCTCAGCTTGCTGTAGGTACGTACCTCGTTGGTATGTGGAACGCCATGAGCGAATCGCAGCTTCTCGTTACTCCCGATAACTTCCAGCCCCGTGAGCGCGAGGTCTACCTCCAGAAGCACGGCTGGAACGTTACCTTCACCGAGGAGTTTGAGGTGGCTAAGAAGAAGTACCCCGTCAAGGTGGCTAACCTCTTGGAGGATGCTTCCATCAAGGACGACATGCGTGTTGAGCGTGGCTATTGGTTTGGTGTCAAGGCAAAGCGTAAGCGTATGAACGATGACGGCTCTGTGGAGGATGTGTTCTACTCAGAGGGTATCATGACACAGATTCCCAACCACTATGCTATCGGCAACGAGTACACCCTGTCCGACCTTATCGCCCTGTCGAAGCTTCAGTTCACTGACTTCGCTACCTCTAACCGCGCATTCGCATTCTGCGGTAAGAACGCTATCGAGCGCTTGGAGAACATCAACCCCGGCACGAATCGTCAGATTCACATGACCGTTGAGAGCGAGTACGACCTCACCTTCAAGAAGTTCAAGGACACCTTCGGTGAAATCAACTTCATCTGGGATCAGACCCTCGACTTCATGGGCATGGCCGACTACATGTTCATCCTCGACATGGATAACGCCGTTCACTACATCAAGGAGAAGGGCCGCAGCCGCACCAACGACATGTCGAAGGGCGCTGGCGATATCCGTCTGGCCAAGACACATTGGGAGTACGACACCGATGCTGTGGCATTGAAGGGTTACAACTCCATCATGGTAGGCCCCGAGGGCGGTATCTTCAACCTCATGGATCAGGGCGTGATTAACTACATCGTCAGCTCTAACGTGCTTCCTTCCAATCCTTCCACCAACATGAAGATTGCTTTGACCAGCGACTTCGTGATTGAGCATGAAGCCCCGACACCCGATGAGACCTTCGAAAAGGGCAAGGTCTACATTTGGGACGGCGATTCTTGGGAAGAGTACACTGGTACTGACATCGCAGGCTAAACGAAGGTATGGGGTGGAAATTCTCCACCCCACCTTTCTCTCAACTCTAAACTCTAATCTCTGAACTGAATCATGATTAAGACTTATAAACTAACCCAGCCGCTACGCAACAACAGTTTCGTACTTCGCGGAAAAACGGGTAACGCCATGCGTTACAACTTTGCTGGAGGCGACCCGCTGACGGGCAAGGCAGCCACACTCATACTAAAAACGCAGTATTCCCAAGATTTGCTCGAGGATAGCGATATGTTCAAGCAGGGATATGTGCGCCTCGTCAAGGAGGATGAAGGTGGTGAGAAAGTAAGGAAAGCCCCTGCCAGCAACGTCATCGAGGATGTTACATCTCCCGAACAACTGCTTGAGTTCGTGGCAACGAATCTTGAAAAGACCTATCGCCGCCCAGAATCGGCATTGGAGTTCGCCAAGAAGCAAGGTTTCACATTCCCCAACTTAAATCTCTAATCTCTTAACTTTTAAAAATATGGGACGTTACGCAGATAATATTGAAGAAAAGACCCATGAGGCCGCACAGGATGCCGCCATCACCGCTTTGGAAGGTCTCTTAACGCAGGGTACAAACGCTCCGAGTACAGCTCCGAAAGCAAAGAACCTGCTCTACTTTGCCACTTCTACACAGAAGATGTATGTTTCAATCGGGACTTCTGCTTCTACTGATTGGAAGGAGGTGAAGGCCGTAGCTATCGTGTAATCTTATGGAGATTGCAGACATCATAAAGGGGGTACGTTGGTGCATCGACGAAGAGGCTACCAACAGTACCTCTTTTAACAGCGCTTCAGACGATGTTCCTTTGATGGATAACATCATCAAGGACAAAATCAAAGACGCACTCAGATGGGTGTGCCTGTATGCTCCTGCCGACCTGTTAGGAGGGAGTGACGAAGAAGAGACATCTGGAGGCACAACAGCTCCTGTTGATACAGGTATTATGGTCGATGTTGACCTCTATAACCAAGAGGGTCAGACTGCAAAGATTGCCACAATTACTGGCCAAACAGCAGGCCGATTTAACGTAGACGGAAACTTCATAAAACTTGCAAGAGTAAGGGTCGATGGATGGCACAGGGCTGTCAGAGTTCCTATTACTGAAGATTCGGACGAATACTTGCAACTCTATGACGAGAACGGGGCAACAGCCACAGCCGACAGGCCACAGGCAGCACTCATCGAAAAGAGTGTACGACAAATAGAAGTATGGCCTTGGACGAGTACACAGCATGTCAATTATACTTATGTCGCTTCCGTAGAGCCAAAGGGAATCAATGGCACGGGTGCGCAAGCTGAAACCGTAGTTGCCTACGCCCTACCCCCTCGCGTAAGAACATCTTTTATCTATTACCTTGCCTACCTGCTCTGTTCAGCATACGGCGACCCACGCGCAGAACGTATGCTCGACATAGCCAAACAAAACTTAGGAAAATGAGAAACGGAGAAATAACTGACATCCGAGGCGCGTGGAGCAACGAAGCCAACGCATGGGTAAGCGACACACTTGAGCTTACAGGCGATTGCTGGCTGGAAATCACACTACCCGACAAGGGAAGAGTGGTCATCAAGAAAAGCGAAACAGAATACGGAGCCTACCCCAAGGCACTAATAACCAAGTGGGCTGGCCCGGACTTTAGAATACGTGTCTATCACGGCACATACGTTGATGGAGGCGAAAAGACAAACGGAGTATACGACACAGGCCGCTTCGTCAGAATCTGCACCACCTCCATCCCATCCTCTATACAGAAATCGAGTATATAAAGTTTCAAGTTCAAAGTTAAAAGTTCAAAGTAAACAATGAGCCAATCAGGATACCATAACGGACAACTCATCTACCCCGTCAGCGTGGTAGACCATAAAAAGACTACAGAGAACCCCGTAGATGGAGAGATAAAAGAACTTCAAGACGATGTTTCTGCCATCGAAGGAAAAATCCCGGAAGAGGCTTCTTCCTCAAACAAGCTCGCCGACAAGTCTTATGTCGGTACTGAAACAACAGGGATGATAACATCGGAAGATGTCACTACTATCGTTGTCATATCAGAATCTGACTACGAACAATTGACTGACAAAGATGCCAACACCCTGTATTGTATTACCGAGTCAGCATAAACCTCAAATCACAAACCTCAATCACAAAGTTAAATATATGCCTACATTTAGAGACGACCTACATCTTGGGCACAAGGTGCCTCTTGTAGAAAGCGATGACATACTCAAAGGCGCTGTTACGACCGACAAAATATCAGATGGCGCAGTTACCGATACAAAAATCGCAGACGCGACAATTACACTCGACAAGCTCGACCCGACATTCATGGTAACAGAAAGGATGGTTGCGGACGGTGCTGTTACGACTGAAAAAATCGCTGATCAAGCAGTAACCAGAGATAAAATCGCTGAACATGCAATAGACGATGTCATGTCAGTGTTTGAAGATTTTAAAGAGCAGATCGAGAGCGATGTCAATGCGATTGTTAGCCAATACCAGCCAATACAGATATTCGGAGATGTTAACAACGCACCAGACGAGGAAGACCTTACATCTGTAAATATCGGTGGTACTGATGTTCTTAAACTCAAAGACAAATCTTATGTCCCTTCAGTATATAGCGGTCTTGGTCGTGTGTATCTGCGAAAGAACTTGGTAAGCAACGTGAACATTCTCGCCCAAGACATGCTATACAAGGACGAAGAAGGCTCAAGAGTGCCAAACACCAATACCGTCTTTGTAGTCCAGTATGATTATGACTTGGATGGCGAGACAATCACCATCCCTACAGGCTGTGTATTAGAGTTTGACGGAGGTAGCTTTGATAATGGCACGATCACAGGTCAGAACACGAAGATAGACGCACCTTTGACAAAGATATTCGGCGAGGATGTGACTCTCAGCGGTTCTTGGAATGTTCCCGTCATACAGGTGCAATGGTTTGGCGTGGTTGCTGACGGAACAACAGATGATTCGGACAATTTCCAAAGGGCCGTATCTTTCATCAAGGATAACACCCTTTCAATGGAGGGCATTCAGAATGAGATAATCATCTCAAAAAGTATCAACGTAAATATCGGAAGTTCCCAAAGGAAAAAGACTATCAAGGGTAATGGATATTACGGTTTGAAGTGTAGTGCCGATTATAACGTGTCATCTGGCGCATTACTGAATCTTTCGGAATCTGAGATTACTTTGGACGGCGTGGTTCTCAAAGGCATATCTGGCTCAAAGACACAAACAGCCATATCTTTGAATGGCCGTGCGCAAGGTATTTCCCTTATAAACCTCAACATCTATTACTTCAATATCGCCATAGAGTATTGCAACGGCGCATGTTACAATCATATTCGTGATTGTTATATCTATTACGCCAACTATGGATTTAAACTTGCTGGAACGGGCTGGAGAGGTGCGCTTGACATCATCAACACAAAGATTAACGGCTGTTCCTACGGAGTTTATCTGACGGACTATTTCTCATCAATAGTCATGCGAGGGGGATTCCTTGAAGGAGATGAGTATAAGGTCTATTGTGACGCATCTGCGGACGCAAAGAGTTATATGGATTTCCTTAACGTTTATTTCGCAGACGAAGGAAAGGAAGCCGTCACTCTCAACAATGCAAAACTGAGGATTGCAAGCCCATCGTCTGCAATCGGCGGCTCTTACACCCAAGCGTATGGTTCAGATGACAAGACCACAAGAAGGTGTACGGTTAATGTCATATCTGGTCATTTGGAATTGGCGGATTGTACCGTATCAAATTCTGTGAACGGACAGAAGAGTAATGCAGTGTCTATTATTATGGGTTCGACTGCAAAATTATCCACCAACAATGTAAGGTTCTGCGATGACAGATCGTATGGATTGGCTGCGTGTGACATAGCAAACAGCGCGAATATTGAAAAAATAGAGGCTGTTCCTTCCTATACGCTGAATGGAAACATTACAAGCTATTGCAACCCCTGTATTCCGATGCAGAACACCTCCTATTATGCTGGCTATACCAAGGCAGGTGAGATGACTCGCTTGGAAACATCAAATAACAGGGGTGGCTATTGTGTGAGAATGGCTAAAACGACAACCAACTTCTTCGGATTGGCAATACCCTATCATGTTCCGAAACCTGGAAGGTATTCTATCAGATACAGAATCAAGAAATCGGCAGGGTTGAATCTGTGCATAAACTTCAAGGATGACGCAGATGTCTCTTCCAACTTAGACGGTCTTTATTACCTTGCTTCAAGAGGTACATATGGCTATCAGGTTTGTCCGAGTGAATTTAAGGGAACGGCTCTCGTCCTTGAGGGAAGTGTGCCTTTTGAAACAACTGGAGTAAGAGGTTGTGTTTTGATTATTCCACAAGCAGGTTCTGAAAATCTTAACCCGACAGATGGTTCCTACTACGATGTAGAATATGTGCATGTTGTGGACGGTGAAAACGATACTAAGATATGCAACTTCATCGACATGTATCCTCACTCTGGGAGAGGGGCGTTTGCAGATGCACCTGTCTTGACGGGAATCACTACAGACTACACCTACTTTGCAACCGACTTGAATAAGACTATCAGTTGGAACGGCAGCAAGTGGGTAGACGACAACGGCTTCACAGCCCAAGCACCGACCAAGGGTTCGACAACTGACAGACCGAAGGGAAAGGGTGCAACGGGAGGTGTCCTTGATCCTACCAACGACATAGGATTTGAGTATTTTGATACAACACTGAACAGCCCTGTATATGCCACAGCCATTGCAAACAATGGTACGGTGACATGGGAATCAGTAAGCCCGTCAAATGTTCCTACAGCCCTGTCTGAACTTTCGGATGACTCCACACACAGACTTGTCACTGACACTGAAAAGGCAACGTGGAACGGAATGATAGCATCTACAGATGTAAGAACGGTGGTCGTACTTACACAACAAGAGTACGATGCACTGACTACTAAAGATATTAACACTGAATATAACATCATTGAGCCATGATAAAGTATCCGATAAAACACAAGTATCAATATGATGGTGGTGGGACAGAAGAGGTAACATCATCTACAGGGGGTGTCGCACCCGTTCTGTCTATTAGTTACAATGGTACAGCACAGACAGGCCAAGAGTTTACCAAAAGGAACACAGGAGGAGGCTCTATTAGCGGCGAAGGAACTGCCATCATAACTGATGTAAAAGGGAATGTCGTAATGATGAATCAGCTTTATGATAGTACAGAGCCAACAGCTTTGACTAATCATAAATACTTCATCAGAGAAAAAAATGGCAGCACAATAGCAAAGTCCATATCTTCGACTATTACATTCACGCAGGACAGCACGGAAAGAAACTGCATTGACCTTACTCTTATCTACGGGAAGGGTGCTGAGCCTTCAACGGTTGAAGCATTTGAAGCAGACTACTACAAATGGTTCGGTGAAAACCTGTCGTATTTGCCTTACGATGCTGGAAGCGCGAAGTTTTGCAAGATGACAGGTATAAAGACAAGAAGCAGCAGTAATGCTATAATTTCAGAGATATTGCTTAATGTTACAACTATCAAAGGCACAGAAAGCGGTTCAAGTACAAAAGAAACAATTTTCCCAGATGGAATGTTGTGTAGGGGGGACGTAAGAGACGAGATAGATTTTTCATTAGGAAAAGCCATAAAAAGACTTGGCGTAGTAGATTTCGGCTCATTAAGTTGGACGAAATTAACTGCGTCTTTCTACGCATCTCTTCCATCAGATGCAGTACAATACTCTGCCACTAACGCTTTAGATGCCAAATGCTCAAAATATATAGTAGTGGCTTATGCTTCTCTTGAAGAAAAAAGCATTGCGCTGGCAAATAATACATACATATATTGTAAAGATAGTGACTATTCGACAGCCCCTGCATTTACAACAGCGAATACAGGAACAAAACTGATATATGAGCTTGCTACTCCTATTGAATACGATATTGACATGGATTCCGCAATGGTTTCCAGATACATCACAGACGGTAGCGGTGTTGCCCAGAAAGTGAAGAAGGTCTATGTCGGCAGTAACCTCATCTATGAAGAAGACTCAAGACGATTGCCAGCAGGATATACAGAACTATCATACATAGAGGCGACTGGCAGTCAATATATCAACACAGGCTTCACGCCCGACCAAGACACGAAGATACGTGTAAAATATTCTCTGACGGACATTTCAAAACAATATTTTGTTTTCGGTTGCACGTCTGCTGGAAATGCAAATGATGCGAAAAGCGGATTGGTAAGAGTGGCAGGTACGACAGAAAAGGTCGGATTCGGTGACGGCAACGGCACGCTTGCGATTGTTTCTGGACATAATGCCGCTGATACAGAATATGAGGTGTATTTCAACAAGAATGTCGTGTCAATAAACGGAAGTGTTGTAACCACATTACCTTCGTCTACTTGGACTGCACTATACCCAATCTTTTTGTGTACAAGAAACAACGGAGGCGTGGCAGACACAAGCTATCAAAAGATAAAAGGCAAGATTTTCAGATGCGAGATATGGGATGACGACACGAAAGAGATGGATTTGATACCAGCCAAGAGAGACTCCGACTCTGCCATTGGCCTGTATGACTTGGTTGGAGATACATTTATCGGAAACTCTGGCACGGGCAGCTTTACCGCTGGCAGCGAGGTGTGATAATTCTTCAAGCTGATACATTTTACGGTTATAACAATTTCATAGTTTTAGGTTATTTAGTTATTGACAAGAAATCACCCCGCCGAGATGGTGGGGTGGTTCTTTTGGTAGGAGGTGTTATTCCATTGCTTTCACATCGTCCAGCAGGTCTACTACTTCCTTCACGGCTTCGTTGTAATCCTTTTGAAGCTCCTTCTTCAAAGCCTTGTCCTCGGTGGAGAGCATCATGCTATAAAGCTTCCTCAAATCCTTTTCGTAGTCGTAGTATATCCGCATCCGCTCAGCCTCCACAGACTTGTCAATCTCTTGCAGTTTCAGCAGGGCATCCACGTCACCATCCTCTGCACGTTTCATCTTACGCGACACCTCGTCCTTCAGTTCCTTCGCATCCTCGCCATACTTGCGATACTTTGCCAAAGTCCTGTAGTATTGAGTTCTGTCGTCTCCCTGTTGAACGAATGCTTTCAGTCCTTCCACCTTTCTCGCATTGAAGTCACCTGCACTGCCCTCCTTGAGGAGGTCTTTGATGTCTCGTCCAATAGAGATGAAATTAGAGAGTGTCTTACCCGGGCCGCCCGTGAACTGCTCAAATAGATACTGAACAATAGCCGGGTTTACCTGTATCCATCCACGTTTATCCTCGTCTCCTCCCGAAATATCATTCAGCCACTTTGAAGCCTCAACCAAGATGGGGTTCGTATCTCTGTACACCATCTGATACTCTGGCGTATAGATGTCATTTTCATATCTGTCCTCGCGGAATATTGGCCTTCCCGTCCAACTCCTGTTCTCTGCTACGGAGATAGCTGGTGTCAGTACGGAGAAGGTCTTGCCCATGATTTCAAGCATCCAATCCTTTGAGAACAGACCGCCATTGGTTATCTTCTTGTCAATATCCACAGGAGAGAAGGTATTCAGCACATCGGCCAGCTCCTCTTCCCATCCTCTGTCGATAGGCTTCAGCTCTGGAGCGTAGGTTACGCCTGCTGCGATGTCTCCCAAAGTAAGGAATGCCGCAAGCTCCTGTGCCACAGGCGTTGTGAGGAAGCTGTCGAAACCGAGATAGAAACATAGATTCTTTCTTCTCACCCAATCGGGAAGGTTTGCATACGGGTCGTCATCGCCACTACCTCCGAGCATCGCAAACAATGCTCCATTTATATAAGGCATCACAAAGCCCAAAACGAATGGAGGAATGGCATAGCCCTTTGCCCATCTTGCTACATAACCCTTGTTGATGCTACCATCGGGGTTCTGGAAGTTCTTGAACGTGGTGGCAATAGCCTGTATGGTGGCGTTGTTGAAGATTCTTCCTTCGCCAAGCACCTGACTTGTCACACCTGCCACCTGTGCGGCATGTGTCACCCTGTCGCGCTTGCTCTTGAATCCAGCCGTCTTTGCGCCCGCTCCCTTTCTGTTGAAGTTCACGGTAACCTCTTTGGCATCGTAAGCACTACGGGCTTTCGTCCTGCCAGCATAGTGTCTTGAGGCTCTGTACGTGGCAAAACGGGCGTTGTTCTCAATAGCCTCGTTGTATGCCTCTACCACACCAAGCGTCATATCCCAAATCTTGTTGTTGAGCTTGATGGTCTTGCCAGCCTTCAACTGCTTGTTCAGATTGTTCATGTGCTTCTCGATGTCCTCAAGCTTCTGCATCTGAACGAAACCTGTGATACCTCCGTTATCCATGAAGTCCTTGAAGTCCTTCTCGACCTCCTTGTTCATATCCAACGTTCCATCGCGATATTTTTTGAACAGGGTTTTCATTCCTTCCTTGCCTCTTGTGTGGATAGGACGTGGGAAGGTCTCTCTGTAATACTTATTCGCGGCACGGGCATATCCCTGTCCTTCTCTCACACCAAGCATCATTCTGAAGTGCGTCCAGTCGCGCATGAGGTTTCTCATAGCGAAGGTCGGGTTATATGAGGTGTATGCGCTCGACATCATGTGCTTGATTCTGCTGTTCCAACTACTCAAGAAGTTCTTTGCATTGGAGAATCGTGTCTGTCCGTTCAAAGCCTGTGCCATGCGAGGATTACCAACTACGGTCATCAGCTTCTTCTTGCCGTTTATCATCACCTCCACGATATGCTCGTCACGGCTCTTCTTGTCAGCAAACTTATAGTCGAACTTACCCTTGCCGTTAATCCTCCTTGCCTCACCTTGGAGTTCAAGACGCTTGTTCTCTTGCTCCCATGCGAGGGTGATCTGGCGAATCTCTTCATCGGTGGCGTTATCGGGAATGGTCGGATAAGATTCTTCCCACATGCCTGTGGTCTGGTTCAGTCTTGCCCAAGCATCGCTGATAATTACCAAGTCATTCGGGTGTGCCTGGCACAATCTGTAGAGATGCTGGTTCACAAGGTTCTGATTGCAGTCTCCGATAGCCTTGTAAGCCATAGCGAACATCGTGGCCATGGGCGACTTGGCTTGGCTCTTACGACCCTTTGCACGTTTAATCAGACCGCCTACGTAACTATTGGCCTTTTGTTTGGAGGTGAAATACTGATACACGTCCTCGGCGGTTTCCTTGTCGAATCCTCTCAATGGAACGTACCAATGGAACATGCGTTCTATCCTGTCTATCTCCTCATCGCTTCTCATGCCAGCCTCCCTGTAGCGCTCCAAGCCGTACTTGTTAGCTTCGTTAATCTGACGCCAGAGCATTTCTGCGTCCGCCTCCATAGCGGTCTCATCGTTCATCACATCGTTGGTGGCCTCTACGTCATCAAACTGACCGCCATAAATCTCCGTCAAGCCAGAATAGTCATTCTTCGATGGGTCGTAATCCTCGTCAATAGTGCCTTGGATATACTGAGTGAGGTCATTCATGTACTCGGCGAAGGTGTAATTAGGATTGTTCCATCTGCTCTTCATCGCTTGCCAGCCAATCTCCACATTTTCTATGTGTTCAAGGTGTGCATCGTTGACGGCTGATGCAAGTCTGGCGTTCTTCTGCTCTTCTGTGATATTTCCATCCTCAAAGTCGTCTTCGATAGCCCGTACGATACGCTCGTAGATTGCATGCTCTGCGTCATTGAGGTTTTCTTCTTTAGTTACTCTACGCTTGCGCTCCTTCTCCAGCCAATCCCTCACAAACAGCTCCCTGTTTCTCTCAAGACCACTCTTCGTGATAAGATACTGATTCATCCTACGCATCGTCCAGCCCATCTTGTTCAGAATCTTGTTCGTGGTCTTTACCAACGGGTCGCGGAAGTTCACGTTGAACAAGTCCTGTTCGTTCTTGCTCTTGCCGTGCATCAGGTTCTCGGCTTGGTAAGCATTTTGCGAATCGGGAATATCCCCGTCCTTCACGATGGCGTTCTGTGCGGTCTTTAATGCCAGCATCGAATCTTGGTAAGCCTCGGTCATCACGAACTGCGCGGTGTCTGTGCGCTCGTTGTACATGTCCTTCACGCTCTCCTCCATCGGGTCGTCAATGTCCTCATCGTACCTGCGCTCTGCTTTCTTGCCGTACACAGAAGAATAGCTCTTGCCCTTGTTCTCACCGTCAACGAGCATTCCCCGGTTGTCGGTCTCTACGAACTTAACGCCAAGCTTCTCCATCTCTTCTCGCTGCTGAGGTGTTACGACATTGGTAGGCATAACCTCCACCCTGTCTTTTACCATATCAGCAATGTGTTTGGCAACTTCCTCAACAGGAACAATTCTTACGGGCTTATCCCAACGACTAAGAATTACCTCTCGCGTTCCACTTAACTGACCTTGTATGACGCCAGCTTTCCAATCTACCTTTCCGACAGAATCTTTCGCTTTCTCTGCCTTGTAGCCCGATGTCAGTTCGCTTTCGGGAACCTCAACCTCAACAACTACAAGATTAGGACGGCTTTGTGCCTCGCTGAATTGGTCGTTCAGCATGGTTGTGGAAGTGTGGATATAAGGATTATACGCAGCTTTCAAGGTCTTGCCGTTACCCTTATCCAACTTGAACTTTCCGTTCTCGTCAGCCATCTCGGGATGCTCATCTGCTCTCTCCCACTTTCCCAACTCGATAGGAGCTACCAGCTTTCCACCTTGCTTTGCGGCCATCGGAGGATACAGCTTTCCGTCTATCAACTGCATGGCGCGATAGGCTTTCACTTTCGGCTCTTTCTCCAGCCTCTCGATAACTTCTTCGTCTGTCTCTTCTGAGTGACGTCTGCCATCGTCATAAGCATCAAGAGCCTCGGGGTTGTAAATATCCTCCACCTTCCTCGCCATCATGTTCACATACGGCGTATCGGGAACTTCCCTTTCAAGTCTGAACAGGAACGCTGCCTGTTTCATCTTCGTCATCGGGTCGTTCTCGCGTATCTGGTTCTGACTTACCCAGAACAAATACTGAATGTCCGTGATGGTCGGGTCGGAAGTGAAGCCCATCTTGTGCAGAATCTCGGTGAGCATCCATTGCAGACGCTTCCACAGGCTCGGCTCTTTGAACGGCTCTTTCTCTGCTTCCCTTGCTAAGTATTCGTCAATGGCCTCTGCAAGGCTCCAGCCGTTCTGCTCCATTCGTTTCGTCACCCACTCGCCCATGTCGCCATCCTTATGCTCAAGCCACAACCGCTTCAATAGCTCGTTGTAGTTCTTTGCGCCAATAAGCTCACGCAGTCCGTGATGGGCTACGGTCTCATGCCAAATGGTCTTTTCTGCCTGATAGGTGGAATCAATGTCGGGAAGGAACAGGTACACGCGCCCGTTCTCATACCATCCACGTACCTTCCTACCTCTCTTGTGAGCATCCTCAACATGCCTACGCGCATCTGCTGGCAGCTCACTTAAAGAGTGATAGACGGTGGTCTTTGCTTTCGTGCCAAGCTTCTTGACTAAGCTGTCAATGTGCTGGGCGATACGCTGCTTGCTGTCGCTCTGCTGTCGTGCCTCGGCAACGCCTTGGTCGAAACGAATGCCGGGATTCTCGTTAGAATAATCTCCGTTGTTCTCGGTGGCGGACTTGATTTGGTTGGGAGACACAAATGTAACAAAATCGTCGGCGATAACAGGTTCATCATAATTTGAAGATGCGTCTACCACATTCTTTATTATGACACCATCATACTGCTGTTCATCTAAGATAGCTTTTTCTACTATAACATCTGTTGGTTCTGTGACATTAACAAGTTCGTATTTGTATTCAGAATCGTCCCTATAGTTTGTATGGCCATCCTTGTTTATATGGTCACCATTAGTAAAATAGTCGAGATTCCCGTTCTTTGGATAAACTCTTCTCCATCCATTAGTAATCCTTGATTTCTTTTGTAAAACGTAGCCTGTGCCATCCCATCTTGCCCCTTTATTGTCGACAACTTTTGGGTTTCGAATATTTAGGAAAACTGGATACACCGTTCCGGTTATGCCTTTTGCATAGGAGGCGTCTGCTGCATCTTCTGAGTCTGTAAAGAAATGAGTCCTATCAGAATGCTTTGATAAAGTTGAACCAGAATGTCTTGCCTCAGCTTTGGAATTATCAAAAACACTAATGTTGTTGCTTCTACTTCCATGATAAACCACCTTCGGTTCACCATTTTCATCTATGATTTGTGAAGAATCTATAATTTTTTCACCGTTTGTATACGACTTATCAATATTTTTTAGTAAATTTGCAAGCAGAATAGAGTTGTTGGAATTGCGGGGAACTCCTACGGGGGTTGCACTTTGACCGTCCATCAACTCTATTTTTGTTGCCTCGTAGCTGTATGCCCTCTTCTTAATTTCTTGCGTTCTATCTTCTTTAAGAGTTACTTTAACACGATAAATCTTTCCATCTATTTCAACTCCACCATATACGCGATGTATGGTAACGCCCGGGTTTACTCCGTTTTCGGGTTTACGCACGCCGTCTATCTTGATGTAGTCTGGGTGAGTATCAGCATCAACGCCTTCTTTAATAACTGATGGCAATACTTTGAGAACGGCCATGTGGACATCTTTGTTGTCGCTCTTCTTTACTGCATCCTCTGATGTAAATTTCTCTATCGCATTTCCACTTATACGAATCTCGCCTTTTCCGCCAGTTTCTTCGTTTGTATAAACCCTTGCAATATTTTTCTTTGCCCACTGACGTGCATCTGCGAAGTTCTTGAATCCGTGTTCTAATGAGGTATTGACAACAGTCACAGCCTGAGCGCCTTTTAGCCAATCTCCAAACCAATCTTTGAATGCCTTGGTACGGACTCTGACCCACTGCTTCGGTGTAAGATTACTCTTCTTCCCGTTTGGAGCCTTCATGTACGTGCCGTTCTTCTTGGCTTCGTCAATGATGGACTGCTCTTCTGCTGTGTAAGCATCTTCTATATCCTCATCAAACCTTCTGTCGGTGTCGTTGTTATTCTGCTCCTGTACGGTCACGCCCAGCTCATCCAAACGCTTCATCACGGCATCGAGGTTCTCACGTTTGAACTCGGCCTTCATTCTGCTTGAGCCTTCGAACTGACCTTGCATAAGGTCTAACAAGGTTTGGTCGTTGAAATACTTCGCACCCTTCTTCACTGACTTGGGTACTGTCAGCTCTAAAGTGTTATAAGCGTGTTCACGCCAATCGTAATCATTCGTCACGCGGATGCTCACATCACCATCGGCACTCTCCACCTTGTCTCTTGAATACCTCAACTCGTCTTTCTTTGCAGAGATGGGTGTCTTGCTTGTCAGTCCGGCAGGTTCGAAGTTGTCGGGCATCAGAATGCCTTGGCGCACCTCGCCTGTGTCGGCAGTATAGGAAATCAGCTTTCCTCCTACATGCTGCTCTCGCGTGGATACAAGGGCTTTCAGAAGGTTTCCTGTGATGATATATCCATCCTTACGGGCTGCGGTGGATGTGAGCTTATCCCAATTGTCAAGGTTCTGTCCTAACACTTTCAAGGTGTTCGACATATTCTGTCCGAACATACCATGCCTCGTCTGTGCCGTCAGAGTATTGATGATGGGGAATATCCCTCGCTTCTCGTTGTTCTGCTGCTTCACCATGCCACTGATGGGGATGGTAATCTTCCTTCGTCCGTCAAGGGTTGCGAAGCTGATGGTGCTGGCAGACGTGGAGAAGTTATCGGCAATCTTCATATCTATCAGCTTACCGAAGCCCGGCTCAAAGGTCATCCTTCCAAGGTCGTAGATGTTGCTCGGCAAAGCATATACTCCGTCAGTTGTGAAGGTCTCCAAGGCATCAACGAACACATCCTTCTGTTTCTCGATAGCTGCAAGAGCGTTGTTCAGCTTCTCCATCTCCTGTTTGTAGAAGGTGTCATATTGAAGCTGGCCGTTCTTCTCTATCTCGGCATCTGTCATGCCGTTCTTCTCCTGTGCTTTCTTCGCACCCTTAATATACTTCTCCTTCTCTGCCTCGGCTTTCTTCTCGGCCCTTGCAGTGATGGTCTCTGTGGTGTCGGATTTCTTGTCCTCAGCCCACTTGTCAAGCTTGTCAAGTACAGACTGCTTGTATTCGTCCCACGTCTTTCCGCCAAGTAATCTTTCTTGTGCGGCCTTGACCTCACTACCCTTCATGGGCTTTCTGAGAACGTCCATGTTCACCTTCTCAACATAACTGTTGTCGGCAAACGGATTCTTTCCTCCTGGTTCAATACCCTGCTCCCATACTTGTTTGCTGAGTGTCTTGGCTTTCAACGGCATCTCGGTAATCTCCAAGTCGTTCTCGCCCATATCGTTCAGACGGTCAATCTCGGCTTGGTAAAGTGAAGATATGTCATCGAGCATCTGCTCCTGTTCCTTCACTTTCAAGAGCGCCATTCGTCCAAGAACCTTGCTGGCCGTTCCGCCATCGGTATCTGCTTTTGATGCGGTGTTCACAAGCTGCTCTGGCGTATTTGTCTGCCAATCTCCATCCCATTTGAGAGGATTCTGCATCTTCTCGGCAAGGTCTACATGCTCTGCGAGATACTGAATGACTATCTGGTCACCATACTTATTGATGATGTCCTGTACTTGCATCTCATTGAACTTCGACTTCTGCGAGCTTGTGGTGTTGGCATCCAGCGAACGCAATTTTGCTTTCAGCATCATCAACAGCCTTTGCTCTGACGGAATCTGAGAGACAACGTATTCATAAGCACCACGTTGCACTTGCCCCGTTCTGTCGATACGACCACGAATCTGCACCTCATCGTTCACGTCACCCTGTGCCTGTGCGACAATCATGATGCGCTGGTGCTGGTCTTTGAATGTGGTAGAGGCGTGTAGCGATATACCCGTACCTGCACTCTTATTCAATATAAGAGCATCAAGCTTACCATTATTAAAGTCTGCTGCGACCTTCTTCTTGTCGGTGTCCTTGCGGTTTACTCGCTTCACGCTTCCGTCCTCGTTATAGACGAACTCGGCTTTTCGGCCTGTCAGCTCTCCAACCTTATAGCCAGCTTTCTTCAATTCGTTCTTGATGACATCAATAGGACTGAGGCTTAATCCCGTAGAAGCATTGTCAATGGCATCCATTATCTCTTGATACCTTGCTTGTCCTTCTGGGCTGAGACTACCGAAAGGTATCTCGCTGTTTTTAGAATCTCCGTACCCGTCTTTTCTTGTGATACGAAGCGTTCCGCGCAATCCTTTCTTCAAGTTCACGCTCAAGTCAGGCATCTCCATCGACTCACCATTGGCCGCAGAAACCTCATCGGCTGCTCCCTCGTTGGTGTTGGCAACGGTAATAACAGCCTTGCGTTCTTCTTTCAAATGTTCAATAGCACGCTTGGCGGCTTCCTCGGCTTTCAGTGAAAGGAGTACCTGTTGTACCATATTATAGGTACGTGAAGCAAACGGCGTGTTGTTGATGCCCATGTCGCGCGTACCGGGCGTGTGGTCTACTGCCCCCTGCGCATCTGCCGCATCATCATTCAATTTGTCGATGATGGGGTCTACGTAAGTACGCTGGAAATCTATAATATCGTTAAAAAGACCGATTATCTCATCGTACTGCTGGCGCTGTTTCTCAATGACCTGCTCATCTTCTATGCCTCGCCAGTCGATAGTAACACCCGTCATGTCTCTCTCGCGGCGGATCATCTGACCTGCCTCGGTGAGAGCTTTCGACATAATCTCTTGGAAGGTAGCACCGCCTCGCTTAACGGCATCAATAAGGTCGGCAACCTCAACTCCAGCTTTAGCGATAGCGGTCTTTAGCGAATAGATAGGCATGTTGCCCGGACGCTTAGCAAACGTAGCCGACAGGAATGTGATGCCCTTTGCCCTTGTAGTGATATACTGCAAGTAATTGCTGATGTTACTTCCCTCGCCACCTGCGTTATGGCTCTCGTCCATAATCACGTAGCTGTTCTCTGCCAACCTCTCCAGAGCATCGCGTTTGGCCTGTCCGTTTATATGAACGGGGCCAGCCGTTTTGCCTTTTGCGAACTTACGTGCTTTCTTCTGCCCGTTCTCATAGTCCATCGTACCACTCTTGAATGCGTCATAGGTGGTGAGAACGTAGTCGTATTCTTTTGGAAGCTTGCCATATTTATTGATGTAGTCTACGACACGCTTCTGTTCGCTCTTGCTCGGCATCTCATAAATAACCTTACCGTCCTTGTCGGTAACATTACCCGAATGCTCGCTATCATCTGCACTCCAAATGAACGGCTTCAGCTTCGGGCTTCCGATGTCGCAAAGGTCGCGGTACATATCAGAGAACAGGGCTTTCTTCACCGTGATAAATACGGGGAATCCTCCCTTTTTAACTCCGTAGCGTATGAGTGCTGCTGCCTGTCTGCCTTTACCGATACCCGTTTGGTCGCCAATGATAAAGGCATTTCCTTGGTTCATTTGGTGGATGGCCATTGCGACAGAATCAATCTGCTCTGCTGCCAAGCCTCCGTGTTTTTCGGGAGATTGTGAGCCATGATACAAATCTTCAACGGAAGAATAACCAAGTTCTCTAACCAAGAACTCGTCAACATCGCCCAAATCTTCAAGTGCTTTCTTTACAACGTCAGCCTGTTCTGCAGGCATCTGCGACTGCAAAGAATATGGGTTGTTACTTTGTGGTCTATAGGGAACTTTCTCCGCTCCTAATACACGGTGTGTGTCGTCCACCCTTGGGCTACGTCCGCCTCCGCTGGGTTCGCCAGACTCGGCAGCAGGTCGCTCAGTGTCGTTTCCTCGTTCAGAAACGTTTCCTCCTTCTCCGTTTGCTGGTGCAGGGGCTGACCCACTTGGCTCATTAGCTCCCGACCTGCCTCCGACATCAGGAAGTCCCCTATCCACTTCTTGCTGCTCTGCGGCGTCAGTTCGCTCGGTGGCGTTATCACCTCCCTGAACACTTGGTCTGAGTTCAGCACGTACTGAAGGTTGGCCTTCGCCTCCTTCGGTTCGTACATTTCGTACTCCCGTTTGAGCAGAAGCTCCAGCATGTCTGGTATCATCCACTCTTCCACCCTCTCCGCTTTCTGTGTCGTGAACACCAGCGGGCTTGTTGTTGTCAGATAGTATGTCATCGTTTACTCGTTTATATAATTCATCGTATGTCTTTATCTGCTCGGCTCTTGCCTTGCTCTGTACGGGGGCGAAGGTGTTAGGTTCGAACTCCTTTCTTCCGTTGATAAGAATCATCCTTACAGGGAAGCCCGTTCCCTGTCTTGAATACAGGCTCTTGCCATCCATGTTAATCACATCTACCACATTGTAGTGCGAATAGAGGTAGTTCAAGAACGACCTGTCCTTTCCCTTGATGACACCCGTATTGGTGTACTCGGTGTTGCCTCCAATGATAATCGCGGCCCTGCCATCGTCCTTCATCGCATCCAAGGCGTTGATAGCCATCTGATGCTCCAATCCACTGATAGAGTATAGGTCGTACACCTTCGGCTCTGTGCTGCCAAACGGAGGATTGGTCACGATTACATCGTACTTCTTATCTCCAAACGGCAGCGTTCCGTCTTGACTTGTCACCTCCTTGAAGCCCTGCTTGGCAAGGTTGGAGAGACGCATCTCGTCAATATCGTTGACGTGCATGATGTCCTTCGGCAACCCTATCGTAAGCATACCGTTTCCAGCGCTCGGCTCAAGTCCGCTCTGTGCCTCATCATTCGGGTCTACAAACCTTCCCATGAGATAAGCCATAGGAGCTGGCGTTGAGTATTGCTGGAGGTTAATCCTGTCGTTGTCTCTCGCGTTCAAGCTCGGCTGCGTCTGATACAGGCGTACAATGTTCTCATACTTCTGTTCTGGCGTCCACTTCTTATGTTCTGCAATCCTACGGGCGAGTTGTACCACTTCTGCCTCAACCATCTCTTGAAGGTCGGTGGAACTCAGGTTCTCAAGCCCGTATTCCTTTGCGAGTGCCTTAACGTTCTGCATCGTCTTTAACTGAACATCGCCATCGAATACGGCGGCTCTCAATGCAGAAAAAATCGCAACACCAAGCTCACTCTTCTTCTTTTGTTCCTTGGCGAACTCCGCTGAGTCACCCTCCAGCTTTCCCGTCTGTTGCGACTCAGTCGCAACCTCAGCCTCCTTCTCAGCCTTCCTCCGCTCTAATTGCTCTCCAATCTTCTTGGAGATATAGTCGTACACATCGCGAAGATATGGCTCGCAGCCTTTGGATAACAAGTCGCCAGCTCTTCTATTGAAGTTCTCAACGAAGCTGTTGTACTTCTTCTCCTCTCTTTCCTCGTGTGTAAAACCGAAGATGCTTCCCAAATTGCTTATTACAGCATCCTGATAAGCCCAAATTGCATTATCCTTAATGGTCTCACGCACAGAGAACGGAGCTTTCTTCAAAGACTCTATCTCATCAAAGTCTACCTGCAAACCCTTCTCCGCAGGCTGAGGCTCTGCCTCGGCTTCTTGCTGCAAAGATACAACATTTTCCGTACCATTGTTCTTCTGTTTGTTAACGTTAACAGTCTGGTCGGCCTCCTTATTTTTATTTAACTTTTCAGCGTGTTCGCGGAGCTTCATTCGCTCCCCATCGACCGTGTATTTCTGTTCCCAAACCTCTCCGATAAAGTCGTCAATGGTAGCCTCATCCCAGCCAAGCACTTCCTTTAGCTTCTTGCCAATGCTCTCCGACATCTGCTTGCTCCATGCCTGTACGTTGTGAACGCCACTCTTGATATAAGCGTAACCCACCTTTGAAGCCAGTCTCAGCAGGTCTTTCATGAACGCACGTTGTGCGGCATTCAGCACGGTAAGGTCAAGTTTTGCCTTGTCGTTGCCTTCAAGACCTTTATACATCAGCTTGCCAAGAAGCGTGTTTCCTTTCGCACCATCCAAGAAGTCGTTGAACTCCTTCAATGCGGCATCAATGTCGGCTCTATCCTGTGCCTTCTGCTGTTGGCGGAAGCTCTTTGCAGCCTGTTCAATGGCCTCTGTCGGATTTTCCGTTTCAATAGGCTGCGCATATTTCTGATGATTCAATCCCCGTTTGTCAAGCTTGCTTTCTATGTATTCATAGACTGCTGGGAGATATTTCTCGCATCCTCTTGCAAGCACACCAGCCTGTTCCTTGAACTCGTCCAAGAACTTCTCATACGTCATGTTCTCCTGCTGTTCTTCGGGAATGCCGAATTGGAACGATGGAACTTTGAGGTATGCACTATTGTATGCCGAAACAGCATAGTCCTTTATCGCACCTCTTACTCCGCTTGGAGCGCTCTTTAGGGCTTCTACATCATCGAGGTTAAACGTCTTTCCTGTTCGCTCGGATTTATCCTCAACTTCTTTGTCCTTCTGTTCTTCTGTCTGGGTAGCCCTTCTGTAAATCTCATCATAGTAGAACTGCGAGATGGCGCTGTCGTCCTCACCTTTCAGATAGTCCACAGCCGCAAGCTTTTCATCCTCTGTGGATTCTGCATCGGCCATGATCTGCTCCTCAGTAAGGGGGTGAGATGTTAAATAATCTTGTTTACTTGAAGATTTTTCGACTTTTTCTTGCTTTTCTTCCGATTCATTTGTATCTTTGCCCTCAGAAGATTGGTCAAGAGCAGAAATATTCTCGGTGTCTGCCGGCTGTTGGCTTTCAACAGGACTGATTGTGGTACTACCGTCCACAGACCACTTTTCTAAAATACTCGGCTTGTTCTTATAAGGTATGCGCTTACCTGCGGCGTCTCGATAGAAGAACGTCTTGTGAAGAACAATCTTATCATTCTCCTTTGACAATTCAGCTACTACGGCATATCCCTTGTCTAATTTTTTAACAAAGGCTATTCTGAGATTTCCTCCATCCGAAAGGTCTTTTATGTCATCATAAGAATCAAGTATTTCTTGAATGTTGTCGTACTCATCAATGTCGAGTTCGGGATGATGATTCGCATGGTGGTCAATAAAGTAAGCCTTTCCGCAGTAAAGGTAATCTGTGTCGAGTGAAGGAATATTCTTCCTCACAATCTCTGGCATGACAGCAATGGGTTCTGGTTCGTTTCCGAAACGCTCAATGACTTCGTTAAGGTCTTTCCCCTCGGCCCATTCTACGTTTTCGTCTGTCAGCCAACCTTTTATTTTTTCTTGTAGTTCCTTCTTGCTTTCGCCAATCTTTGCTGATTCGGGTTTTACATTATCCCTCAAGTCTGTAGGCTTCAACTGTTCGGACGGTGCGACAGGAGCTTCTTCGCCTTCCATCGGTGCAAACGGCAACATACCGTCACCAATTGGCGCTTGCTCGGTCTCTCCCTCTTGTGCTGCCTGTTCTGCTCTCTCCAGCTCGCCTTGCATCCTCATCTCGGCCTCGGCAATTCTCGACTGCAACTGATACTCCGTGAGGTCGGTCTTGTCCTGTGCGCCTTGGAACATGTCTAAAAGCTCGTTCCGTATCTCATCGGTGTCAAACCTGCCTCCGCTGGCTTCCCACACCATGTGTACGAAGTCATTGAACGTCATGCCGTCACCACCGTTCTCCCTACGTTTCGTGAACATAGTGGATACTTTCGCGGCATCCTTGCCTACGCCCATATCCCAGCCAAGCTCCTGTCCGAAGGTGTCGGGGTCTAATGCCCTACCCTTTCCTAACCATGAGGAGATAAGTTCTCGGAGGTCTCTGATGGCCTCAAAGTCGTCATCAAAGTACTCTCCGTAAATCTCCTTTGCAAGCTTGCGGCGTTTCTCTGCGCTGCCACGTTTCTTGTCGAGTAGCGAAGCCCTGCCCTCGGGCGTTCCTCCGTATTGAGCAATATTCTTCTTGTCAGTATCAGTAATTTCCTCTGCTCTCTGTCGTGCTTCCTCTTCCTTCGTGATAATATCAGAAACCTTCTGCGTGTGTGCAGCCTGTATCTCGGAAGGATTCACGCCAGCCTGTAAAGCTTCGTTCAGTATGTCGTCTGCGTTCTTCTTGCTTGTAGCCTTGTTAAGTCGTTCTACAAACGGTGCTGCATCGGCATAGACGGGATGCAACTCAGTATAGCGGTTCTTAACATTATTATAATAATCTATAGTGGCTTGCAGCTCATTCTTACGCTGGGCGTTCTTCACATACTCCGCACGGGTCTTGGGAGCTTTCATCTTGTTCAGCTCTTCCTGTGCCTCGTTGATGGCAAGGTCTGACCACTCGTTCACGTCCAAGCCGTCAGCCTCCATGTCCTTTATGGCCGTATCAACATCTACTCCCTGCTCATAACGCTTCACACCATCCTCGCCTGTTACGCTCTCAATGGTAATAGGCTGATTCTCCTGTGGAGCTGGAGGCGCCGATGGCTCGTTTGCTCCGGTCGTCGTTTGACCTGCCTCACCACCGGCTTGCTCTCCATTCTCTATCGGCTCTTCCGTTGTCGGTTGTCCGTTGTCGGTTGTCTCTTGTAATACCCCATTCGGGTCAATAGATGCGGTTGCGTTCTCCTGTACTTGGTTACGATACGCTTCCTCCCAATTGTCAAGGGTAGTCTCACTTGGCAGTACGCTTAATGTGCTGTTTCCGCCAAGGCTCACAAAGTTCCCGTTCTGGTCGAGTGCGATAATAACACCGTCAGAACCCGTCACCTGTCCTTGCTCATTGGTGCGGATGTTCCCGTTTACAAGCGTATAGGTATTCTCCCCGTCTGTAATCTCCACCAAATCACGCACGTCTGGCTGTCCGTTAATCACACCCTTGAACGTTCTGCGTCCTCTCTCAAGCCTCACGCGCTCCTCAATCTTCTCTTTACTGCGGTTCATGAAACCATCGAGACGGGCTTGGGCGTTATAGTAGTCGATGACGGTCTGCACATCTTCTGGCTTAAAGGTGTCGAGCATAGACACAATCTCCTGTTCGCTCTTGCCCATCTGCTCATAAAGCTGCACCTCTTCGGCTAATTCTTCATTACGCTTGAATAGGTCGGAAAGTTTGTCTCTTGACTCCACATAAGGAACGACAACAGACGCAACCACCTCTGCATTTGGCGTGTCGGTGTCGATGTCTGCATCGTCTGCTGCCTCTGCACCCTGCTCCTCGCTATGTCCGATGTGAACTTCCGTAGGAGGATAAGCCTGTTCTTGGAGGAATGCTCTTGCTTGGTCGGCCATCTGCAACTCCTCGTCACTCATCTGCATCGGGTCTGCTTCGGTCAGCTTTTGTATAGTACCTGGTTCCCAGCCGTTCTCCTGTTCAAACTGAGCGATGGTATTAGCACCTTGCGCCCCCATCCTACCAATATAGTCCTGTAGGTCTTGATGCTCTTTCTGCATCTTCACCTCTCCACGATAGGCATTGGCTTCGTCCTCTGTGTCGAAGCTCTGCTGTCCTAATAGGTTGCCGTTCTTGTCAAACGAACTCACGTTGAACTTGCCATCGCTCTGCTCTACGGTAGTATATAATGGTTTCGGTGTCTGCTCACCTTCTATCTCGGCATTGTCTGCTTCTGCTTGCTCCATACCTTGAAGCTGCATCTTTGCCTGATAGTAGTCGGCTGCGGCTGAAATCTGCTCATCGCTATAGGAATCCCTGTGGCCCATCATATAACTGAGTACAGCCATTGGAGGATTCTCTTCATCCTTCACCATCGAGGCAATATCCTCGCCCATAGCATCAAGGTTCTGCGTGGCAGCGTCAAAGGTGGCTTTTATACCTTCCTTCTGCTCCCTTCCTTCTGCTTCATAACCTGCACCATAACTGTTGTCGAGTACATCGGCAGTAGCACCTTCCTTGCCTCTTCCCTCTTCATTCTTTGCAGCGGTCAGTCCAAGGCTGAAACCACGTTGTTTCTGCAAGTTACCTGCGTAGTCGATGACAGCTTTCTTTCCTTCTCTGTCAAGACCGCCTGCTTTAAAGATTGCTGTTACAACATCGGAAATGTTGTCGTTTGTGGAATTATCAATGCTTTTCTTGATATTATCCCACGTCATCGCACCAAGAAGCTCTTTCGCATTCTTGTCGGCTGTGTTCGTCTTGTGCTTATATCTATAATATTGAGCAGCACCAAAGCCAGTACCTGCTATCGTGGGGGCGTGAAGCAAAGCACCAAGCGTTCCTGTGCCAAGCCAAATATCCAAATGCTTTTGGCCTTCTCCCCATCCGCCTTGTCCGTTCTCACCAAAGATACCACTCTTATCGCCAAGCATCATTGAATACACATCATTGGCATATTCTTCAAATGCTTCACTTGGTGCGCCGTTGAATCCTGTCTTTGCCAAGGCCTTGCTTACGTTCTTGTACAATTTTGTACCTTGCACCGCAGAAAGGCCCTTAGCTATCTTCTTCATGCCTAAACCGCCAAGGATTCTTCCTACGCCGGGCGTAAACTCACCACCAACCTCGCTTGCGGCTTCGGGGATAAGTGTCTGTTCGGCCTTTAATACGGCATCCAAGAAGTTTTCTTCTCCATCTTCGAACTTATACTTTCCGTTCTCGTCTTGAACGAGGTTGCCGTTATAGTTCTTCATGGCCTCTGCGCCTAAACGCGGAAGCTGTATGGTATTGACCATTCTCGCACCGCCAGCAAGTGAACCGCCAGCCAAGCCAAGAGCTTTCGTGGTGTACTTGATAAGCCCCTTCTGCATGGCTTTCTCGCCAAGAGCCTTAACGCCAGCTTTCGTTGCAAGGTTTATACCCGTTCTTGCTGCGGATTTCATGCCACCCATACCAAGCATAAAGTCGGGCATCATCTGAATGCTGAGTGCGCCCATCTTACCTGCTCTGTACCAAGCGTTGCGATTACGACCGTATCTTGATTCTGCATCATTAGCCAAAAGCGTGTTACGCAACAACTCCTTCTGGGTGTCTGTCACTTTGTCTCCAGCACCAACAGCATTACGCAACCTTGTGGCATCGGCCAAGTCTACGATTCCGAAGCTCCAATTCTGTGGTTTGAACAGATCGCCGCTCAATCCTCTCCAGAAACCTGCATTGTTCTTCTCATCCTCAAGGGTTTGTATCCTGTTTTCAACCTGTCTGAGTGCTGCGCGTCTGTCCTCGTCTGCTGTGTTTACATCAATAGGTGAGCCGTTACTTGCCTGTGACATCTTTGTAGCCCACCCCTTTGATGCTCCACCAGGGCCAGCATTTGCAGAAATCTCTTCCTCTAAACGTGCTTTGTCTCTGTACGCTGCCTCCAACTCGTCATCAAGTGTAGGCCGTCTGAATGCGCCACGCTTAAATGCTTCCGTCAGTTCCTTGTTTGTTTCTTCGGCTGTGCGGTTGTAATCCTCTACAAGATGTGTAGGAGCAAAGGCGCGTGTCTCACGTTCTGTGCGCTCCAATGCCTCTGCCTTGTCTGCCACATCAGGGTTAATCTGACGCAGTTCCTCTTTCAACTCTTGTGGAGTTCTGAGTGTTCTACGTGGTTCAGTCTGCTGAACGGCCTGTTTAGGTTGCTGAACGGGTTGGTTTCCTACATAAACAGGCTTCGCACCATTATCTATGGAATCAAGCTGGGATTCAGTAAAGGTCATCCCGTCACCGCCTACATGTACCGTAGGCTGGTTGGCTACCTGTTCGGCTTTGTCCTTAATGGCGCTTACCTTATCCTTGAAGCGATTTACAACACCCGTTGGTTGCTCTGTAGCTTGTACGGGATTGACAAGACCTTCAAACTCGTTATAGTCCTTACCAACATTATATCCGTTGCTGCGCATGGTTTCATACACCCACTTGCGGCTATCGGCGTTGTTCGTCATCAAAGAATCGAACTGAGCATAGTCTTTACCTACGTTATATCCGTTCCCACTAAGGGTTTTGTACAACCACTCTCTGCTTTCGTTTTTCATAAATATCAATTTATTTATTGAACACCGGGCATTGTACCTCTGCTATTATCATTCCCACTAACTTGAACGCCGGGCATAGTGCCTCTTCCGCTTGTAGTACCACCGTTCACATATTCCCAGCCAAACATCTCATGGGCGTAATTGGCCATTGCTGGATTGTTACGAAGCAAGCCCATAACTACCTGTCGTTTCTGTGCGTCAGTCGGTTCTTTGGTGTTACGAAATCTCGCTTGGATTCTCGACAAAGCATCATTGCCAGATTCAGATTGTATCATGTTGTTCTCTTTCGCATAATCATACATCTGTCGGATTTGGTCTGGGTAGTTTCTGCTGATAGGCCGTATCTTTCCATTGGGAGTTTCCAACGGGTCTCCGAAACTCTTGCTTCCGCCTCCACCGCCACCACCTTCTTGTGACTTCCTGATGCGCTCATTCGTCCATCGGGTGCTGTTCCATGCGGTTGTCTTTGCAGACTGCGTTTGCGCCTTTGTTTTCTCAAGCGCGGCCTCCTGTTGTTTGGGATACCATTCGTTGCGTATCCTCTTGTACTCGTTCTCGGAAATCACACCCTCTTGTCTTGCCTTGTCAAGCTCTGCAAGTGCATTCTGACGGGCTACATTAGCGTCTGCTTGCTGTTTCTTCAACTCATAGTCTGCTGCGTCCTTCGCCAAGTTATAGTTAAACGTGGCCTCCCATTGTCTCTGTTTCTGGTCTTGCGCTGCCTTTGCCTGTTGATAGGTCATGTATCTTGCATTGGCCGCATCACGTAAAGCTTTGTCTTGCTGGTAACGCTGACGTGCCTCTAACACAGGGTTGTTGAACTGCTGGGCTGGAGCGTAGTTCGTGGTGTTATAGATGTTCCCGATGTGCCGTAAAGCATCTGCAACAGCCAATATCCGTTGGTTGTTCATGCTTGCACGTTTCATCTTCAGCTCATCCTCGGGGCTGGTGTACATAGACAAAAGAGCATCCATACCGCTTGTGTCGCTGTTTGGATTGACGGCTGGCATGGCCTTTACAGTCTGTGGCTGAACCGTAGGCTTCCACGTACCATTCTCCTCTGCTGCTTTATATGCCGCAGCAATACTCCCTGGTTCTTGTGGTCTGTACACAGGAACGGGCTGTTCCAATGGCTTCACGCCAAAGTCAAGGGGTTTCTTTGCGAATAAATTTGCCATAAGTTTACAATATTTCTGCGCACAAAAATAGGAGATAAAGACATTCGTCTTTCCTTGTTTTGAGTTATAAATGTTATAATTTCTTAACACACCCACCAAACATTTGTTATCATTTGCTACGCGCAACAAAAACGTTGCACAGAACAAGGAAATGATTTATATTTGCAACACCTAAAGTTCAATGTTCAAAGTTCAAAGTTCAAAGGCAATGAAAGTAGATTACGACATCACCAAACAACGACAGGACGACCTCATCAAAGCTTACTCGCAGGTCGCCGACAAGTGCTGGTCTCAACAGCAAGCCTACAGGAAAGCCATCCTTCTCCCTGCACCACGTTATTACATCACACCAAAGCAAGCCTTGCAAGTAATATCCCCAATGGTAAAAGGAGACTTTACCCATGTAAACAAGATGCTCCCTTATAGAAAACGTATGTACTACTCTCTCTATAACCAAGTCCTTGAGATGTCGGAAAAGAGGGAGTTCGCTGGGAAGAAGCTGTATTATATCCTCCGCTTCGCAGTCCTTCGTCCAGCCCCAGAGTTCTTCGTCACTCCACGAATACTCGCAGACACGCGAATGGGAATCAAACGACATCTCATTGATGATGACGGAAGGACTATTCCCACCAAACGCACCATCCGCAACTACGAAAGGCTGAAAGCGAAACGCGCAAAGATAAAAGCCCGCAAAGAATTGCAGGCTCTTAAACGACAACAGAAAGAAGAACAGGCGGGCGTTTAATCCCCCCTCCCTTGGGGAAGGGATGGGGATGGGCTTATCTCAATTTGTTCGTCCTTCTCTCTTCCGTCACCACGATCGTTCCGGCAAAGGTGTCTACCGACCTAATTCTCGTGAACGTGTATTCAAACTTGTAGTATTTCCAAGGCAAGCCTCTTAACGAACTCAGAGTTACCCACGACTTTGCATCGTTAGAAGCCTTTATCACTAACGTTAGAGGCTGCGTGGCCGCACTTGTCAATGAACAGATGTGTTTAATCTGAACCAAACTCTTCAAAGCCAAGCCGTTCTCTAACTTCAAAGGACGGGTAATGAGCTTCGGGCTGTATGTCACAGGAGTAACGGCAGCCGCCTCCACGTTGATGTCATCCCTGCCAAGTAAGGTAAAGATAGGCTTCGTGCTGGAGGTGGTATTCCTCTGAATCAGATAGTCGGGATAGTTGTTGACCGCATTCTCGATGATAACATCTTGGCTTGATACTTGGCCAAAGTCATACGAACCAAACGTGCCACTCTTGATGCTATAGATATAACAATATCTGCTGCCAAACGTTGTCGTTCCTCCACTCGTTGTGCTTCTCCCGTCAAATATCCATATCAGCGAATCCCTGTAGTCATACGCCATGAAAGCACTCGCAAGATAGTCGCAGAAGTTACCCATCGTTCCATTAGTCTTTCCGCTTAACTGCTCACTCACACACTTAACCGTGCTTCCACTTACTACCATCAGTCCTTTCTTCGACACGAAGAACACCGCACCATCCACAGGAAGGATGCAAGGATTGTTCTCAAGCGCCACCTCTCGGCTCATGGGGTGTATAGCCACGAACTGACCTGTGTTGTCAAGGCTCAATGCCCATATTCCCTCTGTCGTGAACACCATCAACGGGTATTGACCGAACTGACCTTGGCTCAATGCCTGTGTCTGCGAGGCCATACCGACTATCTTCCCGTCTCCCACCTTGTGATAACCGCTTTTTTGGAACACAAACGGGTTGTTCACCTCAGAATTTAATAAGTAGTTGCCAAGCTTCTCCGTGTCGTTGTTGTTGGTGGTTGAAGGAGCAGATGCTGACGGGCGGTATTGTGGGTCATCCAAAAGTCCTCCGGGTAGGTATCGAAGTGCGTATGCCCCATTCAAGCCCTGATGCTCCTTTAATGGTAAGTCCATCATACATGTTGTGCCTTGCATAATGGTTACGTGCGTAGCCCTTGGGTCTGGATAATAGAAATACAGCTCCTGTTTTTGTTGTGTTGTATATGTATGGCTGATTATCTTATCTCCCGATGGTGTCTTTATGGTTACATAAGACGTGTACTGCAAGGCTGGTGATGCGTTGTCGTAAGGAAGGAAGTCCTCAAACCCCTCAAAGAATCCTCGTTCAACCCCAGCCATGTTCAGACGGGAGTTGTACGTATTCAAGAAAGAGGCTTTCAGCTTGCAGTGGGAATAATAGTCGTCATTCGGAAGCGTCTCTTGAGTAGTAAGATTCTCTAATGTGTGAGTGTCTATCTTTTCAGATAACCCAACAAAGCCACTTGTGCCTATCCTTCCCAAAGAACACAGCCTGTAATATATCGAAAGGCTGGCAATATCCTCTTGAATCTTGTTCTCAGGACGCTCCTGTAAAACAAACCAACGTCTATCCCCTGATGCCGAACTATCTACCCAAGTCTTATACAGCTTGTTCCTTTGGTCTCCAGATGTTTCCGTATTGTATGCTACTCCGTCTGTCAGAAAGTCTGGGTCGGAAGCTGTCGGTGTCGAATAAAACGCCGCTTCTATCAGCTTCTTTATGTTATTGTCCATATTATACGGCTGCTCTACGGCCGTATCATATATATTCACACCGTCTGATATAAAGACTACCACATCTTTTACTATATCACTCCACTTTGTATAATCAACACTTGAATCAAGATGGCAGTACAGGAAGCTGTAGCGTGTGCGCAAGGAAAACTCCCCATGTGTATTGTATGCGTGGGAGCTTCTTCTGATGGTCGGGAGAAGGACAACAGGGTTTGTTATCTTGGTATAACTTCCGTCATACATCTCCAAAGCAACCCTCGCGCAGAACGGTTCGCAGAAGCCTTTCTTCTGTTTAATGCTTTTCTGATTCTTTGCATAAAGACCTACAACGAGGTTGTCGTACTTTGTTTGCGCCCCTTCATTATCAGTCTTTATGTAATAGTATTGCGCTGTAGCTGGGTTATCTCCTTGATATCCAATGATATCATTTGGGTCTCCGGTGCTTTTCACTAATGAATAACCACGTTTATACCTGTTAGCGTCATCATCCATACCCTGCTCCATTCCCATGCGGAACTTTACTTTAGGTTCTGGAATATCCCCAAGGTCTGTGTAGTTGCTGTTGTTGACAAGCGTCGGCGAATATAGGTAGTATTTGATTGTGCTGCCAAATGACACAATAAGAGTATTACCTATGGCTACGATGCTATTTATTGTTTCGTATGCACTTCCGCTACCTATTGTCACATAACCGCTGCCATTATAATATGATATGGTCGTCACATTACTTGCCGTTGTTTCATAGATATACTTTTCGCCATCAGCCGTCTTGTGGACGAATATAAGTTTCTTCCCATTTGGAATAGTAGTAACTTTCGGCTTCTGCACCACATGATGCTCCCCATCTCTGTATATCATCCCTTCGGACTTCTCCAAGCAATGGTCGGAACAGATAAGGTCACTCGGGATATTCGTTATTCCCTTTTCAAAGGTCAACTGCTGCTGCTTCATTTCTTCTTTAATATCTCTAAGGTTCGTTTCTTCAAATCCTCTTCCTTCGCTAACTCTCCATCGTCTAAGACAGGAGTTGGTGTAACTTCCTCAAAAGGTGTATAGGCTTCCAATTGTGGAGTGATCCGTGCATGAACAAGAGCCTGTAGATTCTCTCTGTCTTGCTGTCTGTTTATATTGATATTGATATTCTGCTCCTTCACCAACCCCATCTTATACGCCTCTAAATAGAGTTTGGCCCACTGAACGGGTGCGCCATCCCTAACCAAGTCCATCGTCTCAATGAAGTTGGTCTGGTTGTCTAATAACCAACCATCTAAGAACCCTCTCTTAGCCACGTCAGCCAAAGCTACAGCCTGACGGGAGTTCCTTCTTATATCTCTTCCGGCGTCTCTCATAGTCTCTTATATCTTCGTCTAATCCATAAAGCTATTCCTACAATCCCTAAAAGAATCACAGAACACACCATCCCTAATGATGTATATCTCGCTTTCTCCCAAAAGGATAATTTCTTCTCCACAGGATAGGGAACCTGTATGGAATCTACCTTAATCAGAGTATCGGTCACTAATCTCTCCCTCCATCGGTCTTGATATAAAGTGTGCCACCTATCTACAAAGATGGTATCTCCCTTTTCCCTAATGACTATGGAATCGTTCTTTATCGTCTCAAAGTAGACTGAATCATGAACGGTATTAGTGATATACTCGGTTTTAATCGTCTCTACGGGTACGTATTGGGTCTTACACGAACTCAATAAGATACAAAAGACAATCCCGATAACTACCGCTATCCCTACATAGAGAAGCCTGTCGAAGCTCCGCTCAAATATCTCTTCATTTTCCATCTCCAATAGATATTATTTCTTTTGCTATTGCCCTTAAATAAGCTTGTGCGGTGAAGGTCTTTAACTCCTCTCCACCATCTACAGCGGCCAAGAGTTTCGGTCTCCACTCTTCCCTTAACCTGTCCTCTGCGGTAAAAACCGCACTCGCAAGTAACATCCAATGCTCGATCAGTTCTTCGTCTTTCTTCATAAAGTTCAAAGTTCAAAGGTTAAAGTTTAAAGTCCCTCGACATATCGAAGTATCCCTTCTACGTGAAGTCGAGTAATATTGTGCCTCCCCTCATCACTTAAAAGATACTCAACGTCTTTCTTATTATCTTGAAAAAGATTCTCAGTCAAAACAGCCGGACAATACGTTCTATTTAAAACATAAATAGACTGCTCCCAATAAAGTTGTTCTCTCAAAGGTTGTCTGACATATAAGTTATGCTTATAAGCTTCTTCAGCTAAACAATTGGCTAATATCCTACTCTTCCTCCCTGCTTGAGGAGAGACATACACCCCCCAGCCATGTGGGTTGTGCCAGTTCCCATCCCCAGAAGAGGCGTTACAATGAATAGAAACGTATAAACAGTTATCCTTACCATAGTCCTTACATAGACTATTCACTACGTTAACTCTCAAACCAAGCTCCCTCTGTCTCTCTAACTTAGCACTCGGCGTCTGCATACTCTTCGGCAAGTCCAAATCCTCCAAATCAATTAAAACCTCAAGCCCATAACTCTCAAGTTTAGGTTTCAACTCAGAGATTATCTCCCTTGAGTACACACACTCCCTTAAAAGACCATCAGGACTCTGCTTCCCAGATTCCCTTAACCTGTGAGCAGTACCTAAGATAACTAATTTATCCCTCCTATCCATTTTTACATTCTTACATTTCTACATTTTTACATTTAGAAACGGCCCGTCATAACTTCACAGCCACAACGGGCGCATGATCCAATAAACTTACTATTAACCAAAAAACTATATGAAAAGAAAACCATACTACTCTTCTTCCTTTGCTGAAACCTTTTCGTCACTTTGCTTCAAGTTCAAATAATCACTCAAGAAAGGTATCTTCTCAATGAACTTGAACCTCAAAACATAATACAACCAACTGACTACATGCCAGGGAGCCGTCTGCTCCTTGAAAATCTTCTTGCAGTTCCTGAGTATATTTATCCCATAAAAATAAATAACTACGTAAGTCACAAAACTCACACACTGAACCGCACCTCCCATCTGGCCCTTCAACTTACCTATAGCATAAATGGCAGTACACAACACGAAAAACACCGTGGCCTCACCCACACACCTTAAAGCTTTTCTGTTGTTCCACTCCTCACCATTGGCAATCATACCTGATAAGTAACCAAACAGGAAATTTAGGAAGAATATCAAGAATAAACTCCATAACTCCCCCTCAATCGGCTTTAAGTAGGCGATAACACTCAAAATTATACCTACAATCACGTTCTTAATCTGCTCTAACATAACTGAAAAACTTTTTCATATACTTAACCCATGTTACTAAGAGGGTAACTATAGCCCCGGGGGGTCGAGAAATCTATCTGTGTCCTTTTCTGCTGTACCTTGTTCGGGTGGTAAATACCCCCACCCCCTCGGACACACCCCACACGCACCCATCAAGTCGTTCCCCTGTTCGTGAACACAGGCGTTCCGTCTGCTCGATAGTACGCTGGCGCACCAACGGGCGTTGTCGTGGCGTTAGGATTGCCTGTCGTGGAGGCTGTTGTGGTCGTTTCCGTACCTTTATTACTCCCACCAACGAGGTTAGAACCATCATCCAACAGCACAGCACCCGTCATCATAGCGTTAGATGCTCCCTGTGCGGCCTGTGTAATAGCGTTAGCCCTCTGTACTTCCCTGTTCATATCCATCTGTGCGTACTGCTCCTGTGCTTGGCGGTGCATCGCGTCCACTTGGGCTTTGCGGCTTTGGTCGGTTGCGGCTACATTTGCCAAGGTTTCGCCAACCATCTTGTTCCCTGCATCCTTTGCCATCGCTGTGGCCGCATCTGTGCCCCCTGCAACGGCCTGTGCGCCCTGTGCCTTCTTCCAATTGCTCTTGGCGAACTCTTTTGCCCGTCTAACAAGGTTCTGCCCTGCTGCGGTGTCGATGTAATCTTCATTGTATCTGCGAGTGTACCACGCATTCTCTTCGGCTTCTCTCTGTCTTTGCCTCCTCTCGGCCTTTTTCGCTGCCTCTGAAGCCTTTATCCCTCCAATGATGGATGATGCCAAGCCGACACCAGCGAGAGCGTAATTTAGCCATCCCTTTGGCTCTGAAATCAACCCTGCACCAAGTAACTCCCTTGGGCTTCCTGTACCTCGCCCAAGACCTAAATCGTGAATGTTAAAGAACTTTTCCATATATTTGACATTTTAACCTTCTATTTATCATAATAGCTGTACAATCACGCCTTCTTGCATATTTATACGCCCGAAACGTTAAATCTGCATATTTTCAGAAAACTTTTGACAATCATACACCTTCCATTAAGTTTCATTCACAGGCGTTTTGACGGGCTTTTTTGGCTTCATCGGGCAACTAATCAGCTTGCATCCTGTATCGCGCCCTACGGCCTTTATTTCGCCTCTTGCCGCCTTTATTTGCGCACAAAGATAAGGGCGTTTTGAAATGCTTTTTCCTTGTGTCGGAGCGCTTAACAAACTTTAACGCCCCTTTGAGGTGCGAGATGGCCAAAAATGTTCCATTTCTCCCCTTATGTTCTATTTCTCCTTTATCGTCTTTCCTCTTGTCCTATTCTTTTACTTTTGTCAATATTTCGGAAGCCTTTAATTATCAATCTTTTAGTTTCATTTGTCCGTTAGGGCGTATAAAGTCATTTTGTCGGGATTTTTCATTTGGGGCTATTTTGGGTGTGTTTTTCGGCCTGTTTGGGGCTAATTTGTGAAGATTTGTAAAAAAGTCGATGAATTTAGTATGATTATCTACATATATGTACAAAAAAGAGGATAACGTTCTGCCATCCTCCTGTTCAGTAGAATTATTTTCTCTTTAGTAGTCCTCTTCTTTTATCTGTGCTGGGTCGAGTATTCCTTCATAGACGGCTTTGTATATGAAATCAACATACCTTCTGCTCACACAATACTCACAGGCTGTTTCCATCTGTGTAACATTATCAAATCGCACTCTTGTTGGGCTGCCTTTCATGTGATAGCAACTCCCATCTATATGCATCTTTCCTGATTCTTCTAAATATACATATAATTCGTGTTCCTTCAGATTCTTATCACGCGCAAAGTGGAACCACTCTAACCAATCATCTAAGTGCATTTTCCTCATTTTCCTCTTGAACACATCTTCGTTATACTTTTCTACCTCTTCAGCCGTATAACACCATTGACATATTTTCATGCCCTGCGATGCTGCCTCGCTCTTATCTATACGGCCAATTACGTAGCCTTTCTCTTTTGCCTGAGCGATGAATCTGCATTTGTCTTTATTGCCTGTTGAATGTATAAACCCTGTTTCTATAACAAGGTACTCTTTACCCCATTTTTCACATTGTAAATTGAGGAACACGCAACCAGCAACAACAACTGCCATCAACAAAAATGTCCACAGACAGCTCCGATTATTTTCTTTGTACGCCATTTGGTTATTCTTCTAAGAAATTTTCTGCCGATTGAAATGTTGAAGTCCAGGTATCAAACATGGCATAACTGTCATTTATTTGTTTGTATCGGTTTTCCTTTAGATACAGCCATCCATAGACGATGAACACAATTAGGAGGATAATTGCGTAAATTCTTTTAAACGTTAGTTTCTTCATGTCATTTAGTTTTAGGTTTTTACAGGCTGCAAATTTACGAATATAATCTGAATAGACAAAAAAAGAAGGGAGAAATTTTAATTCACCCTTCCTCATTTGATACAGGAGTTACCTTTATAGGTATCTCTTTTCCGCAATGTGGGCAAGTTATTATCGCCTCTCCATCATCCGCGAGTAACTCCGATAACGTTATGCCCATCGCATCCGCCATTGACTTTAATTTAGCCAACGTAGGGTTTCCATTAACAAGGGATGTTAAAGAGGGCTGCGTGATTCCCATCTTCTCCGCTAACTCAGCGTAAGTCCACCCCTTTGCTTTTATTGTTTTCTTTAAATCCATATAGATTTGGTTTTATGGCGCAAAGGTAAGAACAATTCCACAAACCACCAAATTTTATAGAAACTATTCTATTTTTGTTAGCATTATTTAAAACTTGCTCTATATTTGTGAAATAATATTAAATATCGAATAAATTCTATCAAAATATTTGGAGGTATAGAATAAAATCTATAATTTTGCCAACGGAAACCCACCCGAAGGATACACCGCTGAATGGATTGCTAAACGAGGGGAACGGAAGTGAAAGGTTTTCGTGAGGCTCTAAGAGCGATTCTTTGACAGGCTGACACAAGAGAGATGGAAAGAGAGAGGCAACGTAGTAGAGAGAGGCGAAAGCGTTGTTAGGCTCTACACATAGTTTACAAGGTTCGCTGCACATTATTATATATAAGGGTGCTACAATCGAATTGGGCGAACCTGCTATTTTGTTTCACTTAATTATAGGAGGTTTTAATATGACAATCACAAAGAACGGGAACATTATTTCCCTAAACGTAAACAGGACTGAGTTAGATACATTATTCATCATGTTACGCGATGAACGATGTGGCGTTGATTTCGTGAACGTTATAAACGGCTACATTGACACATACGAAAGGGACAAATAACATTTGGTAACACCGCAGCCTGTGGTCTGTGAAGATAGCAGGTATAGAACCACCAATATTTATCATTTCTCCCCCATCTGTCATTTAGTGACTGCAATCGAATTGGGATGGGGGAACACATTTATTTATTAACCATCAAAAATTTATCATTATGTACACAAATTACAAGGTAGCCGTCAATTGGCTGAACAATTCGTTGATTCTCTGCAATGACATCGTGGAGAAAGATTCAAGTGTTTACGAAAATTGTCGTTTTAACCTCTATGATGAGGTGAGCGATAGTTACACAGAAATCTATCAATGGTACTTAACAGATTGCTCACAGAGTGATGTGGAGTTCTTGGAGGAACATTTCGAACTGAAATTCTCTTACTCCGATATGCTGGATTTGTATATCCTTTGCGTAGACCACTACGGAACTGCATGGGATTACGTTAATTGGTACACGAATTTAGAAACTGCACAGCGTAATTTAGGAGAGGAGAAATAACATGGAACGTTTGACTACATTTGAGGTTGTGCTGGTTATAATCGGCACAATCTATTATTTCAAGGGTTTGTATCACTTTATTAAGGAGGTTTGAGTTATGAAGCGCATTACATCAATTAAAAGGGCTATCGAGTATTTCGAACAAGGGCAGACGGAACACGTAGTTAGGACTATGGACGGCAGGGAGTTCGCTTCTATTCGCCCTCCAAAGGATTTTCACAGGCTGAACGTGACATATAGCAATGGTATAACGGCCATCTATGAAAGTTGGCGTTATTACGACTACGCGAAACTATTACGCAGAGAATCCAAAGGAGAGAGCCAATTTACAAACGGCCATTTGGTTAGAATCCTGTTGTACATAGACAGATGAGTTATGAACGAACTTAAACGCATGGTGGAGCGTGGGGAGATTACCCTGCGCTCTGCTGGTTACAAACTTTACAGGATGGGGCGAGTTAAGTTCATCCCGTCAGATAGAGAAGTATTAAGAGTGTTACACATAATTTTCTAAAGGCTATGATTAAAGAACAGAAATGCACTTGTAGCGATTGCCGTTACAAAGCTATCAATCCCGATTGCGATGCTTGTTATGTATGGTTTAGATTAAGAGATAGGTTATGAAGTACGTATATGAGGTTTTCAGAACCACCGAAACAGGAACGGGGGATTCTTATCACTGCGACAGCAAGAAGGTTCTAAAGTAACAGAGTTAAATAATACCAATTATTTGGCATTTCATTTATATTTTGTACCTTTGCATCCAAATTTATCTGTTATGGGCATACACAAACATTCGCGTGGCACAATCTTTCGGATGAAACACGCGCAATTAGACAGGAAAGAGAATGGTGATGTTGTTGGCCTGTGGAAACCAAACAATACAACCATTTATGAGTATGTGTTTATCGGGGAATCTGTTGGCAAATTAACCCTCAACGGAGAAACTATTTCAAAACACCCGCGTTTCAAGAACATCTCATCTTTTGAGAGTTGGTGTATGAGATATTCAGCCGAACACTAACACGCGCACATTTATGCTATTTGATTGCAGTCACCTTACGGGGTGGCTGCTTTCTTTTGTAGGGCAAATCCGATTTGGCGGTACAGGGTGCTTCAAGGTACACCCTGCCCACACATTTATTGTTTCACTTAAAAATTTATCTATTATGAGAAATGATTTTTGTTCAGATGAACTTGCACAATGCGTGTATGACAAAATGTGGGCTATTGCGGCTCTTGCCGAGAATGATGGCTTGAAAGTTGTGTACAAAGGCTGGAACTTGTGTTCTGTGCTTGACTTTAACAAGAGTTACCAATTCCCGATGCCACACCATGCGCTTCTCTCGCACGAAGAGTTAGACGGATGGAAACACAATGCAAAGGTATGGGATTCGGAAGAGAATGAAGTGTTTATCTATTATTTTGAGTAAGATTATGAGTACAGAAGTTATGAACCAATGTGGCATCTGCATGGAGGCCGAGTTAGCGGAAATCTTACAGGATGATTGTTTAGACATCATTGATGGCGAGAACATTACTGCATTTGATTTCGCAAATTATGTGATGTACCTTTCAAAGGTATTGCGTATTAACCCATTTGTGGAGGATTCGTACAAAGGTTATCGTATCAAGGTGCGCAATTGCCTGTATGGTTCGGTAAGCGTTTCTAATGACTACGAAACAGGCGTGAGTGAAACCCTGTACAAGCCTTTTCCCACAGATGATGAGGATATATTTGGAGCGTGGTTAAATCTCGCTCAAATGATTAACGAAGCATGGTATCAAATCAACAAGGAGGATTGATTATGAAATCGTTTATAGACATTATCAAGCAGATGGAAAGGATACGAAGGTGTTATCCCGAATACATACCTAACCGAGATTATGAAGGTAGCCTGTTGCAATCAGCGTACAGGATTTCCGACATCTATACATCGAACATTTCCCTTTTTGTATGGAACAGAGATAAATACGCCAAACCATTTTCGGAGTGGGCGTATGAGAAGTTCCCAAGAACGATTTACGCATGGAGTGAGTTATATAAAACCGAATTGACATGAAAACCTACGACCAACAACCGACCTACATCAAAGCCCTGCTGTGGCTTTTAATGATTCTTGATTGCTTATTCCTTGTTTTTTCAGTATACATGATGATTAAGCACACACACATCAAGTATTAAGGTAACTGAGTGTTCCAAGGCTCGCAAGGGGTGTTCGATGCACCCCTGCCTACAATTTTTGTTTAACCCTAATAAATTTATCACATTATGAACGAAGAAGTATTAGACTACATCCGCGACAATAGAACGTGGACTGATGAACAGGAAACGAGGGCATTGTATGAGATTGACCGCATGAGATGCCCTTTGAGCATGACACATGACGGGGAACAGATAGAACAAGGTATCTGTGACTTGTTAGAGGAGTTCGGAGAAGAAAACGACCTTCCCGAAGGATGGTGGTTAGAAGAAGGTGATGCAGAAGATATATTTTGGATGCTATGAAACACAAAAGAACAATTACAGAAACCATCGAGATTACCTATGAGTATGACGATGAACACCCACATTACTTTTGCCAAAGTTTTGTAGACACGACCGCAGCCTGTATGACCATAAACCCTTCAATAAGCATTGAGGATGGTGTAAGGCTTCTAAAAGTGGAAACAGCAGACCACGAAAGTATTTGGTATATCCGGTAAGAAGTACTAACCCTTAAAACTAAAAAACAATATGGAAGAGAAACTAAATGAACTTGCCAACGAATTGGCTTGTGAGGTAATGAGAATTAAGTATCCCGATTTCGATTTGACCACCGACATCTCCGAAGATGAGCAGATGAGCAAAGAGTGGGAGGTTTTGACCGAAACCATCTTTGGTTACATTTGGGAAGCCTTCGATGAGGGAATGGCAAACGAAGATTAACACATTAAACACTTACAATTATGACTATTTGGTTTTTGGATTGCGGCAACGGCTGCGTGACGAAGGTAAACCTTTCGAAAGAGAGGGAAGAGGAATTGAAACAGATGTTGGGACGGAAGTGTGACGCATACGATTTCATCTTCATGTATTCAGACGAGTTTGGGATTAACCCCGATAGTTCGTCTTGGATGGTTACGGATAACGATTGTGTTTACGATGTGGAATTTTAAACTATCACGTTATGACCATCAAAGAACAACTCCACAACCAACTATGGGCAACCTCCTCTGATTATGAGGAGGCTTTGCCTTATCTGAACGACCCGAACTATAACGTTTGCAATACCTATCATTCAAACGGCCTGTTCGATTGTTATTACATTCACGTTAGATAACCCTGCATGGTGCTTGCCTGTGTTCGATTCACAGGCAGGGTACAAGTATTTATTGTTTCATTAAAATTTATCAAATTATGGATTATTCACAATTTCAACCCGTAGAGAACATGGATGAAGTCACCCATGTTTTCAAGAAGATTTTCGATGGCGGTAAGAGTTACGGCACAGACACCGCCAAGATGGGATTCTTTCAAGGTCAGATGCTGGCTGCAAAGGTAGACGGGAATCAGATTCTCTTCGCCCTTCCGTTCAATGGCCCTATTGCGATGCTTATGGGTTTCCTTGAGCGCAACCACTACAACAAGACCAACTCTATCATGGTCAAGTGCGACATCAATGATGACAACACTATGCTCACAGCTACGTTTTATTCAAAAGAGTTCAAACTATTTCAAGACTTTTAATCATGGAACAGATTACGATTAAGTTAGACAGGGAAGCATCTGCAAAGATTTGCAAGCAACTTTTAGAACCTTTCGACAAAGCCCCTGTCGAATCCATATTGACCATCATTGATGCGTTTACTATGGCCACGCTCGTTCTTTCAGCACATGGAAAGGAAGAAACCAACTCTGATGAGGAAGATACAATCGAGAAAATGGTACTTGATGTACTGAAACGGATGAGCGGAGAGAAAACAAACCTACATTTCGACAAATACATTAACTTATAAGATTATGGATTTCAAGGACATCATCAAAGCCCATCTCGACAAGATGGCTTCACAGGACTTTGCTTTCGCAGAGCGATACAAGTTAAAGACAAAGAACATTGACGATTGCGTTAAGTACATCATTTCACAGGCTCAAAAGGAAAAGAGTGGTAATTGTGCTGCAATCGAGGATGCGGTAGTGTATGGCTGGGCTGTACACTACTACATGGAGGACAAGGTAAAGGCCAACCCTGTAAAGGAGAAGGTCAAGGTCGTTACACCAAAGGCGGAAACACCAAAGGCCGATATAAAGCCCATCAAGGCTATTGTGAAAGACAGGAAGAACAAGAACAAATGCGTTGAACTTGATTTATTTGGAGGATTCTAATATGGAAAAGATGTGTAAGAATTGCCAGTATTGGCAAAAAGACGGATATACGTATTCAAGTTGTAGACTTTATCATGACGTTATCCGTACAACAGACCATTGTGATGAAGATTTTAAAGAGAAAGAATTATGAAACCGAGAAACAAGTACGAACAGAGGGTGGCGGAACTGAACGCTACCCTCAAAGAAGATATTGCCCTTCGTGATATTGAATGGGTAAGAAACAGGACTACGGACACCACGAATACGGAAAGAACACAACGTTCTATTTCACGCTCACTACTCAAGTGGCAGAGTTCCAAGTGAAACGCCTGTATCGTGGCTATAAGTTCCCCGATAAGCACTACGAACACTATTTCTTCGTGGAGATAATGCGAGAGTTTTCAGAGGATGGATGCAACGCGCTCTATTTCGGCAAGCAAAAGACGATGGGGTGTTATTTCGATTGCTTTCTCTATGGCTCTGATATGGAGTTAAGACAGAACTATCGCAACTATGCTGGCAATTGTATTGCCGACTTGTTCGATATATCATGGGGAGAGCATCCGCAGAGCAGAGGAAAGCGTGTTCCTTGCGACCGCATAGACCCGAAGGAGTTAGGCCGCATCATAAAGGACAATCCCGTAGCCGAGAACCTTTACAAAGAGCGCAGCCCATTGTTCGTTCATCTGATGTATCAGACTTACAGCAAGCAAATATGCAGGGCTATCACTATTGCCAAGAGGCATGGGTTCACGTTCACACAAGGAAATTCAAGCGTTTGGTTCGATATGGTTCGTGCAATGGTTCGTGTAAATGCGGATTTCCGCAACCCTGTGTATGTCGCACCGAAAGACCTACAATCCACACACGATTTGTTCGTGCGCAGATGGGAACGAAAGCAAGAGCAAGAGCGCAGGGCAGCAGCAATAGCCTTGAAGATGTCCGCAACCGACAAGAAGCTGATGCAAGAGAAGCGCACCAACGATGCGTACATCAAGCGGAGGAAACGTTTTTACGATATGGTTCTAACCGATGGACTGATAGAGTGCCGAGTACTACCCGATGTCGCAGCATTCAGAGCAGAGGCAGAGGAGATGAAACATTGCGTCTATACCAACGAGTATTACAAGAAGCCTTACTCGCTGATTATGTCGGCAACCATTGGAGGCAAGAGGATAGAAACCATAGAGGTTGATTTGACCTCGTTCACGATTAGACAATCCTTTGGCAGACATGACCAACTCACCATGCACCACCAACGTATCGTAGACCTTGTAAAGAGGGATATGGATATTATCAGAGAGTACTATACATCACGTAAGAAAACCAACAAAATCAAGATTGCAGTATGAAACGACTTATCTATACAATCATCTTTATCATTATGTTCCTTATCGGACTATTCGGATAAGAGGAGGTTTTTGATAAATTTTCCTCCTCTTTCCCCCTTGGCGGTCTGTGAAGATAGTCAAGGGTTTTGATATATAGAAGGGGAGGCTTAATGCTTCCCCTTTTTTGTTTTGTACCCTGCCATTGCACCGACTATCGTTTCGTCCATCACTTTTGCGTAGGTCTTTTCGGTTTCCCTAATAGATGCGTGACCAAGTATGTGCTGGACTATGTGCATGGGTAGCTTTCCCTCATTTAGAAGCAGCGTGGCTCCCGTATGTCTGGCGAAGTGTGTGGTCAATGGCTTGTCTACCTTTGCGTGTTGAGCCACAGCTTTCAGATACAAGTTATACTTAACATTAGAAATGATTGGTAGCCGGTATTGGTATCGTTTTAAGATTTCCAAAGCTGGCTTTAATAGGACTACGACAAACTCCTGTCCTGTCTTTACCCTTTTAGCCTTGTAGACTATCTCCTTCCCCATCTTCTCACAGCGTTTGTAATCAAACAGAGCCAAGTCGGAATAACTTAACAAGGTGTACGTTTGAAATACAAATAAATCTCTGACCTTCTGAAGACATTCTGATGGCATCTTGGACTTCTCTACCATCTTGAACTCGGAAGGCGTCAGAAACCGCTTTAAACCATCTTCTGACCCTCTCTTTATGTTCAGTCTGGAATACGGATTCTGTTTGACCAACCCATCATCTATCGCTTGGAGTATGAATTGCTTCAAAATCTTGTGGTAGTTCCACCTTGTAGACACCATCAGACCTCTTTCCGTCAGTTCGTCATCGAACCTACGCACGTTCATCTCCGTACAATCAGCGAACATCACGATACCTTTCCACTCATCCATGAACGTGAAGAAGGTTTTGTAGTGCGCCTTTGTGCCTTTCCTAATCGTCTTGTATCTTAATTCAGCCAACTCTTTTGCATAGTCCAGGAATGTTTTCTCCTGTACCATGCTCCCATTGAGCAAGCTGGGGATGGCCTTGATGTTTAGGCTACCCTCACGCATCATGTTAGAAACGATGTCCGAGCATTTCTGCTTCATGATTTGCAATTGCTCGTTCAACTCTCGCCAATCTTTCCTACTCACCACAGAGCCGTTCTTCCATTCACTTGGGAGTACGGAAACCCCTGTGGATATGTACTTTCGCTGGCCTCCGTAGTATATCAATAACTCGATTACGGACGCTCTATTTTTACTTGCTTTTCCTTTCCTGTCGAAAATGAAGCTAACTTTCGGTATCATAGGTACTTAAAAATGTTTAATTATACTACTTTAACAAATTGGTAACAAAACTTACAAGCAGGTGGTAACAAAATGGTAACATAAATTTGGCAAATAATAGCAAATGATAGCTATACTTAACCAACTTTAGCAACAGGGATTTTTTTTATTAGAGAAGTTCTAACTTGCTGAATTTCAATCGAAATTCTATTTTTTGTTGTGGTCGAGAGGAGTTTAGATTTGCTCCTCTCTTTGACCACCTTGTGATTCCGTTGGTATCAAAACCTTTTCACTATTATCTTGGTGTAATTCAGTTCGTTAGTATTCTCTCATTAGGTTCGATTTGCATGGCTGGTAACAAAATGGTAACACAGCCCCATTTTTTCGTTTTCTTTACATATCCTCTCCTTTCCTGTTTTAATGAAACTTAACGGCTATTGCACTTTATTTTGTTTTGTATTATCTTTGCACACGTTTGAGTAAGAGACGCACACCGACCACCCCGCACTCAAAGTCAGCCCAAGGGGGTAACGCACATGGGCAATGGCAGGAACAATTCGGGATGCCAGCGAAGCAGAGCCAACTCTGAAATACCCGATAGCCGACACGTTGTTGGACTGACGCAAGGCTGCTGAATCATACCAAGGCGAAAACGGTCAGTATGCTCAAGCAATGTTCCTCCGCTATAAGGAGGAACTATGCACTCACCCGAAGGCTCTTCCAGTAGTATATGGTTGTACACAATATATATAATATAATAATGTATGAGTAAGATTCAAGTTGAGGTTACAGACTTTAAGAAGGTACTTGACTTCATTAAGAAGAAAAACCCCGAAAGTTGGCAAGATTTGGTCTATTTGTTCGACAAAGATGCGTTAAAATAACCTCTGAACATCCAAAATCATGAATCTAACCCAATCAGGAAGGTGTTGCATCCATGCTGGTTGATTCGCCAACTCGTTCTGCTCGTCTACCGATGTGAACAATATGTGTCTGCCAGCCCATATAATCAAGGCTGCGACAACAAACATGCCCACATACTTTAGTATTCTGATACCGATTTTATCTTTCTCTTCTTCCATAGCCTTATAATATTCTCAAAACTCCGACCACCCTGTAATATCCATGAATGTATTTCTCCTTGATTGTGAAGTCTGGGAACTCCTCTTTGTTATATGACACGCATCTAACGCAGTCATCTCCGTCTTTATCTTTGGCTGGGTAGATTCGTTTCAGTTTAGGCCCATCATCTGTGTCTAACAGGAAATCATTACCCCATTCGGGAAATTTAGCCAGCTTGAAAAACACCTCATCCCCTCTATCGTATTTAGGCGACATTCTGTTGTTCTTAATGATTAAAGAAAAGTCGTAGTCAGAGAATTGTGCGATTACAGGCTTCTCTTGACAAAGCATTCTCTTCTTTCCACCGCCATAGTATTGCTCGATGTGTGGCTCTGACATGAATTTAGGCAAGCGTGGCTTCGTTGGGAGCATTGACATGTGCTTCTTCAAGGCAGCAGAGTTTACAAGGCGCTGGTCGCTGTCATAAATCTCTCCATCGCCTGTCTTTAGCCAATCCTCGTTGATGTGAAGAGCAGACGAGAACTTCTCTAAAACCTCATCGGATGGTGTCATGTCGTCATCAAGACAGCTTTGAAGGTCTTGAAAGTCATTACCTGTCTTATCTGATAAAGTTTGGAGCGATACGGATTCCATCTTCAATATATCCCTTATTCTGTCGTCTACGGATTTCTCCTTGTTCGACAGCATATCTCCTACACCCAAGAGTAACCATGAGTATGAGATGCCCGGGAACGCAGCACAGAATCTTGAAATAAAGTTGTCGGTAAGTACACCTTCCTTACCTGACAACGCACTCGACACATTAGGTCTTGATGCGCCCATTTTGTTGGCGATGTCTTCATGTGTCTTGACAATTCCTTTAAATTTAAGGTAATTGACGGCCTCGTTAAGACGTTCTTTCCTATTCATCATTACAAAAATTTTTTAATAAACCTAAAAAAATGACAAAATGTTTGCATATACAATACATTTGCCTTACCTTTGTAGCGTGTTTCAGTACATACACGCAAGCACATAAAGAGCAGGTGCGATTTAAAACGCACTTATTTCAATTTGGTCGTTGCAAATATAGGCAATTTATTTCAAACCTGCTTCTTTTGTTTAGAAAGTTTAACTCAAATAAACAAACGTAATGAAAGTATCAGTAACCGACATCACGCAGATTAGAGCAGGGAAAGCCAAGTCTTTCGCTTGCGACACACCCAAGCAGGCGCGTTCTGGTCAGAGCCAAGTGTCTTATGTGAAGAAGTTTTGCCGAGACCTCATGCCAGCTGACGTTGAAGATTACCAAACCTCCATTAACGGGAGCATCCTAACGATCCAAGCCATCTCAAAGTGAACAACTATGAAAACTAACCAAATCATGACGCGCCCGATGGGCCACTTCCACGTAGAGCAGCGCACGAAGGATGGTTTCTTTAATGCGACCGACCTTCTAAAGCAGTGGAATCTACAAACCCAAAATTCTGGGGATGTAAAACAGAAAACAATAGCTCATTACTTTGAAAACTCTGCTACAGAGGAGTTTATGAACGCTCTTATGGCAGAGGAAGGTTTTACATGTCGGAATTCCGTATATGTAAAATCCAAGGCCAGAGCAGACAGAGGAGGCGGTACTTGGATGCACCCGATTATGTTCATCGACTTTGCCATGTGGCTCAACCCAGCATTTAAGGTCAAGGTCATCAAGTTCGTCTACGACCAGATGATTAAGTACCGCAACGATGCTGGCGATGCCTACAAGGAACTCTCTTCTTCTGTGAACACCATCGTATCTTCGACTTTTATGCCACAGGCCATGAGAAAGATAGGCGAGGCTTTGAATTGGGTGGTGTTCAATCAGCACGAAAAGATGTTGCGTAACAAGAACGGCAGCGAGGAATCCATGAGAGAGCTGTTCGAACTTGAGCGCAGGGTGGCCGAGAACATCAACGATGGTCTTATCCGCACTTACGATGATGTCATCCGCTTCCTCCGCAAGCGTTACAACAACAAGTATAACCCTAAAGTCTTTAACTGATATGACAAACAACTATAAACCCATCACACGTAGGGAGATTGTCAAGTACGGCATTGTCTACCCTGTCGCCTACATACTCCTGTTAGGATTCGTGGGCTGGTTATTTGGAGCAACGTAATACTCTCTTAATGTCTATATGTGTAATTCATTTTCAATTGACGGATTTTTCGGTCACAGGCGAGTGGCCACGCCGAGAGGCGGTTCTCATGTTCATTTTTTAGTATTTGTGAAATTTACAATTTTATTGTTTTTGTGTTAGTAATTCATTTTCCCAGCCTCTTGCGAAAGCCGCTGGTTTTCCAAAACCATTTAACAATGATAAAGAACAGGAATGAGGTTTGGCTCACCCCGAAAGAAGCAGCCGACAGGTTGGGGATAAGTACATCAAGAGTGTACCACCTCAAGAACTCTCTCACCCACAGGAAGGGAGGCAGCAAGAAGGCAAGGGTGTTCTTTTTAGAATCCACTCTCTTCGAAGATTATCTGAATGCTTAGGTTTTCTATCATATATTCGCTGTTTTGTAGTTTTAGGTTATTTAGTTATTGTTAATTACTATTCGCCCCAAGCGTGGGGAAACTCATTATCTTTTTAATCTGCTTGTGAAAGTAGACAGGAAAACAATCTTAAATTTGGAATCCACCAGCCTCCTGTGACAGGCCGCTGGTTTTAGAGAGGACGCAGGTCACGCCGCCAGCAGGGAAAAGGGCATGTTACAAGATGAAAAGAAGGGGTTCGAATCCCCTTGCGTCCACAACAATCGTTCTTTGACAACTTGAAACAAAGCGAGACCAATTGGGGGTGTGTATGGCACTATCATTTATGAGAGAGCAAGGTAACGCTTGCCGCCCCTATCCGTAATGCAGCCAAAGCACGTCGCCAAGCCGTGTTGATTTTAAACATCGGAATTCCGATATGTAAAATAAATGCAGAGGCCGGACTAAATTAAAAACGCTATGATAATACTACCCACCCGTAGACGTCTCGAGCAACGGCGCGATGAACTGAGAGCGCACCTTGATTCTATCATCCAACATGCCTCCGTACACCAAGTGGAGAGTATCATGAGGCGGATTCACATGATAAATTTCAAATTACGTTCCTACTTCAAGCGCGACCATGAACCAGAAGAAATCTTTGACAACTAATCTCCTACCCCAGCTATCGGGCGACTATGCCGACCACCTTATCGAAGGGCTTGGAAAGACTTTCTCTGTCACTATCGGCACAATCAATCAGATAGCGGAAAATGCCATCGACACAGCCGTAGATGCCATCATCGAGGCAGGGCTGAACAACTTTGCCATTAAGATGTACATCAATAAGGTATATGAGGACTTCTCACATTACAAGAAGAAGCATTGCCGTATGCTGGGAGATAGAAACTACCTTTGGCAAGACATGACACGCCTCGCTGCGGATTCCATCGAACCCGATGTGCTGAAACTAAAGTATTCTATCAAGAGTGTTTTGGATAAGAATAATATCGACCGAAGCGGACTTCGTGCAGATGTATTCACAGCAGATGCGTTGATCCAAACCGCTGTAAGTTCTTACGACCATCTTGTAGGTGCGTTCCAAAAGCAAACCCTATGGAAGATAGACTGCGACTTTCGTCATGCCCGACTGATAAAAGCACAACGTGCCTGGGCGTACATTTCCAAGTTCATGGAATACACAGGTAAACGCGAGGTTGATATAAACCTCAACACCGACCCACAATGTGAGCTGGCCATGAAGATTATCATCAACCGCTTTACTAATCACGACTTCTTAAATGATTCTGCTGGCGAAGCTTTGAGGTTAAACCCTATGATGAGCAAGTACGCGAAAGAAGCAGAACGACACTTATTTAATATCGCAACAGATGTGGAAGAAGAAAAAGACAATAAGTAAATCCAAGAACCCGTCAAGGGCCTCCTCCATGAGAAAGGCAGACGAAGCGTTCTCATTATTTATACGTACACGCGATGCGCAGCAATACGAAGGACGAGCCTTTCGGTGTATCTCCTGTGGTAAGGTCTTACCGATAGAGAAAGCCGACTGCGGTCATTACGTTAACAGGCAGCACATGTCACTACGCTATTCAGAACTTAATTGTAACGCACAATGTATCTCCTGTAATCGTTTTGACGAAGGGAACACTTCGGGTTACAGGAAAGGACTGATAGAGAAGATAGGGCAACAGCGTGTAGAACTACTTGAGGCTTTAAAGCATACGCCCAACAAGCTCTCAGCATCCGACCTTGAGTTTATAGCCAAGCACTACAGAGCAGAAACGAAGAAATTCAAATACCAAATACGATGAGTATCCTATTAGACATCATGCTCGACAACCGCTTCATCGGCCAGCTCCGCTATCCCAAGCGTGGATTTCCCAAGTTTGTTGATGGGAAGTGGATAGAAATCTACCATCCCGAAGACCTTGAGGCATTTGTATTTGAAAAACGACCTTCATTGAAGGGAAAGAACATTAAAATATTACCAACAAATCAACGTGTATTATGAACTTTAGACATCTTTTGAACCACTCTTGGCGCAAGCCAGAGGCAAAGTGCATCGAAGAAAAGACTTCCCTGCCGCAGTTTCACGAACTCTACCTTCTCCGGTCAGACAGTTATCCATGTAAGCGATGTCCGGTCAATGATGACAGGTGCTTTAAATTGCATCTAAAAGACCGCACCATCTGCCTCTCTTCTCACTCTCCACTTGAACCTTTAAACGGGTAAATTATGAACATTCTTATAACTAACCTCCGACTGGAGAATTTCAAGTGTTTCAAGAATAAGGAGTTCTCCTTTTCAGAAAAAGTAACGACCATCTCTGGAAGGAATGGTTCGGGCAAGACTACCATTGCCGATGCCATCCTGTTCTGTCTGTTTGGTAAGAACACACAAGGGCAAAGCGACCTTGAATTATTCAAGACGCGCGAAGATGGAAAGGTAATCCCTAACCTCGACCATTCGGTAGAAATGGTTATCACGCACGATGGTATCGAAACCACTCTCAAACGCTCTATCAAAGAGGTGTGGGTAAAGAAGCGCGGTTCTGATGAATCGGTATTCAAAAACAACACCGTTGAATATTTCGTAGACGGCGAAAGCTTGACCAAGGGAGACTTTGAAAAGTACGTTTCTTCGCTTATCAACGAGAACGTTTTCAAGGCCATCACAAATCCTACTTACTTCCCTTCTCTCAAGTGGCAAGACCAAAGGGCTTTCCTTACAAGTCTTGTGGATATGCCGAAGCTCTCCTACGATGACCTCGCTGGCGCACTCTCTCTGATTGCTCCCGACCAATCATTAGAAGATTTCCTCAAGCACCTATCCTACCAAATTAAGGAGATAAAGAAGAAACTCGACAAAATTCCCGTCCGTCTTGAGGAGCAGAACAAAGCCCTGCCAGAGAAGCTGGATTGGGATGCCATAGAGAAAGACATTGTTCTCTCTCAATCTGAAATCTCAAATCTGGAAAAGCAGATTCTTGCACTCAAGCAGGGTAATGGCGTAGACATAGAACGTGAAGAGTTACGGAAAGAACTCGATAGCGTAGAGAAGTATCTCGACCAGACCATTGAGCAAGCCAAAGGCGATACGCAGTTTCTTATGAACGAACACCGAGACCTCGTTGCAAAGTACACAGCCAAGTTCAACGAAGAACTTAACAATCAAAGGCTGATGGAGCAGACCATCGCAGCCGATGAACGTCTGATTTCTCAATGCTCTACGATAGATTATGAGGAGCTGTTACAGGATTTACGCGACCAATGGCCTACGCAGAAGTTCTCCATCGACCCTCAGTCTGCTTATTGCCCAACCTGTGGCCAGCCCATCCCACAAGAGCAATACCAAGAGAAAGTTAATGAAATGCGTGAGAAGTTCAATCTCTCCGTAGAGGCGAAGAAGAAAGACCTCAACGCACAGGCAGCGAAGATAAAGCAGATGCAAGCAGATGCTGCCGAGGAGAAGAAACGCTTGGAGGATAAATTACTTGAAGATAACCGCCAGCTCATCATCCTCAAGGACAACATCAATGTCATCTTCGCAGAGAAAGCTAAATTGGAGAAGCAGCACGTCAAAACCTACGAAGAGATTCTTTCCGAGGATACTCACTTCCAAGAGCAGAAAGCGAGAGCCGAAAGCCTCCAACAGCAACTCTACTCACTCACTAACTCCGATGATGACAAGGAGAAATTATCCGAACTTGAAAAGCAGAAACAGGAGGCGCAGGAACACCTCGCAGCCCTTAACGCTCAACGCTCCACCAAGTTTCAGTACGATAGGATTCAAGCTCTCATAGCCGGTATCAACGAGGAGCAGAAGAGTTTAATCACTCAACTCTCCGAGATGGAACGACAGGAGGACATCGCCCGTGACTATCAGTTCCGACAGAACGAAATTCTTGAGGACAAGATTAACGAGAAGTTCAACATCGTTCAATGGCGTCTCTTCCGCACCGTCAACAATAGTGGAGATTCCTTCGAAGAACCCTTCTGTGAGTGTTACGTGGACGGAATACCCTATCACACAGGGCTGAACCAAGCTGCAAGGCTGAACGCTGGGCTGGATATAATCAACGCCCTATGCACGTTCTACAACGTTTCAGCGCCCATCGTCCTCGACAATGCCGAAAGCACCATCAACATCCTTGAAACAGCGGGTCAGCAACTCAGATTACAAGTCGCAGATACAGATTTAAATTTAACATGAAATAAAATGAGCAAATTTGAAACCATGACACTTGACGAGCTGTTCAAAGCCGCTTCAGACTACGACGAGAAGAATCTCTTACGCTGCCGTAAGTGTATACACCGCAAGAGGTACGCACTCAACGAGTATTCGCCGAAAGTTGTACATTAGAAGCACGTCAGCGTTACCAGCAAGACAAAGCTTTAATGCTGTGAGCTGCAGCCATCGAAGCGTAGCAACAGCGGGTATAAGACAATCAAGGTAACTGATGTTGCCTGTATAAATTACGAGGAGAAAGAATCATGAAAGCAGAAGAACTTATGTTAGGCGACTGGGTTAGATTCGAAAACTCAGACCTATGCCACCAAGTGTATGCCGTACAAGGCAAGAGTGTAAAAATCGACAAGCAATATTGGAACAAAGCGGACAAACTTCAGCCAATCCCACTCACCGCAGAAATCTTGGAAAAGAACGGCATTGACCCCAAACATACTCCTACATATTTTGATGAAGATGAAAATCTTGTTATAGAAATCTTTGTCGCGCCAAATGGAATATGGTGGTCAATAAATCTTGCAGAGTACATGATATTCAAGTTTAATTACGTCCATCAGTTACAGAACGCGCTAAACCTCTGTGGAATTAAGAAAGAAATTATCTTATAAACATTCATAATTATGTCAGAAAATCAAATCCAAGCTGTTAACAAGAAACAGCAAATCTCCGCTTTCAACAACATCGTGAACGGAGCGTATTATCAGAATCAGTTACAGAAGCTCTTCGGCAAAAATGCTGGAACGTTTGCAACCTCTATGATGGAACTCTATACATCGAATGCAGACCTACAACAGTGTGACCCAAAGTTGGTTGCAGCCGAAGCTATGCGTGCAGCAGCACTTCACTTGCCGCTTTCTAAAGCTTTGTCAAGAGCGTATGTAGTAGTTTTCAAGGAACACGGAGTACCCAAGCCGCAGTTCCTTATCGGCTACCTTGGATTATTAGACCTTGCAGACAGAAGCGGACAATATGAGATTATCAACGCTGACGTTGTGTATAAGGGGGAACTTCTTAGTAAAGACAAACTCTCTGGTCTTATCGACCTAAGCGGGCAGAAGGAATCTAACGAGGTCGTGGGTTATTTTGCCTACTTCAAGTTGACATCTGGTCGCAAGCAGATTATCTATATGGACGTTAAACAGATGTGTCATTATGCAAAGATGTATGCACCCACTCTGAAATTCAGCAAGCTTACTGAGGAAGATTTGTATAAGATGGCACAGGAGCAAGCCGAGAACGGCCCTAAAGCTGGCGCAATAGGTTGGTTTGGCGATTTTAATAATATGGCCAAGAAAACCGTTCTTCGCCAACTCTTAAAGAGAGGCCCGATGTCTATTGAAATTCAACAGGCTATTGCTCAGGACGAAGATTATCAGTCCGCAGAAGAACAACGCGACCAGGAGAACATGGAGCCTCGCACCGTCATCACCTCAGACCAAGCCTTTGCCGAAGCAGAGGAGGTAGCAGAAGAAACTCCCGAAGAGACACAGGAAGAAGATAAACCCAACTTCTAATGAAACTCATAGTAATCAACAGCAACTCCGCTGGGAACGCTTATGCACTTGATACTGGCTCCGAGATATTACTTCTTGAGGCTGGTATCAAGATGCCTGATGTGAAACGGGCCATCGACTTCCGTCTGAACAAGGTCGTAGGATGCTTGACGAGCCATAGGCACGCCGATCACGCCAAGTACGCCACAGAATATTCCCGTTTCGGTGTGAAGGTCTACGGATGCCAAGACCTTGCAGACAACAAGCAATTCGCCTACGAAGGTTATAAGGTTTTACAACCCGAAAAGACTGCACGTATAGGCTCGTTCTCCGTAGTTCCCTTCCACAACAACCACGATGTTGAGATATATGGCTACCTCATCCGGCATAAGGATATGGGCACTCTCCTCTTTAGTACCGATAGCTACAAGATTGGCAAGACCATCCGAGGCATCGACCACTTCTTAATCGAGGCGAACTACTCTGACGAACTCTTAAAGCAGAATGTTTGGAACGGCAAGGTAGATAAGGCACAGGCAGACAGAATCATGCTCTCACACATGAGCCTTGAGTATTGCATTAAATACCTACAGGACTGCAAGGCAGAGAACGCCAAGACCATCACGCTCTGCCATCTGTCAGAACGAAACTCCGACCCCGACCTCTTCTGCCGCACCGTAGCATCTGCTTTTGCAGTTCCTACTTTTTGGGCAACGAAAGGAACTATTGTAAACCTAAACAAAGAAACAATATGAACATCATCGAACACTACAACAACCGCATGAACGAGCGCAGACGGCAACGCCTACAACTGCAATCGTGCGACACATACCAAATCAAAGAGCTTAACAAAGAACTCTGGCTCACCTATAACGGCTATCCAGTATTGCCTGCATCCATGATTAACGGAGATATAGTGACAAGGATAGACGAGTTAAGAAAGAAGTTTGTTGAACGTAATACTAACAACAATGAAACAGGCAGCATTATTGAGGGCTGAAAACCGCTTCCTTAAATTCGTTAAAGGTTTTGATTTTAGCAGAGAATTTGAAACCCGTTACGCTTTCTCTTCTGGCGCAGCATGGATGTACTTCTACATTCTATACTTATTAAAGCGCGAGGAAAAAGAGCTTCAAGAAAGTATTGATAAAGAATTGCAGACCACGAACAGGGAGCTATACGAAATGCTAATAAACGAAATGGCAACCATTAGAGCTATCCGACACTACACGCTAAAATGGGATAAACAGCCCGTTCAGAAGAAAAAACGAACCAAATAGAAACGTAAACGATATGAGCCACCTACTTACACTTGACGAACTATTCAAAGCCGCTGCGGACTATGACGAGAAGAAACTCAAACGCTGTCGCACCTGCACGCACCGCAAGAGGTACGCTCTCAACGAGTATTCCACGAAAGTCGTACAATGCTGTGAGCTACAACCATCGAAGCGGAGCAACAGCGGACTTAAAACGATTAAAGTAACTGATATAGCGTGTAGAAATTACGAGGAAGAACTATGACAAAGCAAGAGATTGGTAGCAAGGTTCACGAATTATGTGAAAATGCTGAAAGAGAGCTTAATGAAATGCGTATTAAAGTTGCCCAAGAGCAAGCCTATATGCGGCAGCACAACTATGAGATGGAGTTTAATGCTCTTGAATATAGATACAAAGCCCTTGGCGATGCCGACTACATTCTTTTTCGGTTGAAAGAAAAAATATTTGAATTATTTGATGCGGATTATAAGGAGGAATAAATTATGGAAAAAGTAACATTAAAATTTTCTCACAAGGATGGGAAGACACTCGCGAGTAACGGCCATGTGAATTGGGATTTCGGCGTACAAGGCCCCAGAATGATGGATGAAACCATTATCGCCAGCCTTGTATACCAAACAATCTTCATGCGATTTGAGAAGTTGAAGCTGCATAGTGACGACTTCGAACTGGTATTCACAATAGAAGAAAAGAAAAACGACAATGGATAAACTCATTCAATCCTCCATCGCCCGTTGTGTGGCCCATCTCGCAAGGGAAAACCAAGTCACACAGGACGAGATATGGGAGGCCATGTTTGAAGAAAGTAAAAGACATAAAGGAGAATAACTATGGCACGTTACAAACCATCCGACCCCACAGACTACCTTGAAGCCCTCGACTTCATCAACAAAGCAAGGGAGAAAGGCTTCGAAATAGAACTAAAGAAATACTATTACAAGAGGTCAAATCCGCAGAACAGGTATTTACACTTGGCTTTGAGTTACTTTGCGCATTGTTATGGATGCACGTTGGCTGAAGCTAAAGAATTGTATTTTAAGCAATACGCTTGCCGCGACATCTTCCTCATCGAAACAGAGGATAAGAACGGCAACCCAGCCCAATATCTTCGCTCCACAGCCGACCTCGACACCGTAGAGATGTCAAACGCTATCAACAACTTCATTGCCTACGCCTCATGCAACGGAATTGAAGTGCCCCTCCCATCCGATGACATCGGAATACGTTTATGTGAAAGAGAAATCGAAAAGACAAAATGTTATGGAACTTGATAAATTTCATGAAGCAGACAAAATAATCAATGAACTTGATGGACTCAATTATGCAATCGGATTTGTCAATAGATTAAGAAAAGAGCATAAAGAAGTGTACAATATTAGCATTGATGATACCCATCTTTTTGGGCGAATACCCGAAGAAGTTTTCCAAGAACTGCTCGACATCTTGGAGAAATACTACAACGACAAAGCAAAAGAATTAGAACTAAAATTTCAAGAATTATAATTATGGAAATTACAGGACGAATTATTCATTTAATGGAGCCTCGCACAGGGGATTCAAAAACCACAGGAAAGAAATGGATGTCGCAAGACTACGTGCTTGAGACACAGGGAAAGTTTCAGAAGAAGATGCTCTTCACCGTCTTTGGCGAGGAGAACATCAAGCGTTACGCACTCCACGAAGGCTACGACTGCGTAGTTCAGTTCGACATTGACGCACATGAGTACAATGGCCGTTGGTACAACTCCATCACCGCCTTTAACGTCATGCCCATCAAAGCGCCAGCCCCTGCATTACAACCGCAGCCAGCACCCTCTCTCATCCCTCCACAGCCCACGCTGTTCGCAGAGCCACCAATCCCACAAGCATCGGACGATTTGCCTTTTTAGAGTATGACCGACAAAGAAAAAATAAAAGCCGAGATTGAAAGGATGATGGAGGAAGAAATGAAGTTCTTCCAAACTGCCTGCAAAGACGGTGATGAAGAAATTTCCAGTTCTCCTATGGTATATACAAGGTTACAAATGTTGTTAGCCTTCATCGACTCACTGCCAGAAGAGCCTGTAAACAAGGACTTGGAGGAAGCCAAGGAACAAGCGTGGTTCAACTATGAGTATAGAGATTCCAATGGAAGGCTATACCGAAATTGTTTTGAAGATGGTTTTGAACTTGGTGCCAACTGGCAAGAACAGCAAGACGAGAAAGACACCTCTGATATGCTCACCGTAACGTACCTTAGAGGCGGGGATGAAGGAAAGAAGATAATGGTAGACAAGGCTTGTGAATGGCTTGAAGAAAATCTCATCAACTATTGGGGACAGTTATTTGCCAACTACTATGGACAGATAAATGCCAATGATACCGAACAATTTATTAAGAATTTTCGTAAAGCAATGGAGGAATAAATTATGGCACAGTACATTAACAAAGATGCTTTAATAGCGGAGATAGAGAAATTAAAAGATGAAGCAAAGATACATCCATCAGATTTTGTTTGTGGTAGATTGTCTATTTGTAAGGAACTGATGAATTTCCTTGACACCCTTGAAGTGAAAGAGGGTCTTACTTGGGAAGACATAAGAGAAATATACATCATCTTTGCGGAAGTTGACACTGAAATAGAACTCTGCAAGGTTGATATCAAGTCAGAGACTATTGGTTATTATCAAGAAGTATTAAAACGGTTTAAAGAAGGAAAGGAAAGTAAGGTATGACAAAACAAGAAACAATACAAGTACTTCAAAGTATAGAAGACAGGGCTATAAACTTTCCAAATATGACAGAATGTGATTGGGTTGCTATAGCAGCTGCTAAAAGGCACTTAGAAAATAGTATTGAAATGAAAGAGGTGGACTTGGAGGATATTATAGACGAGACTAAAGACGAGGCAATGCGTGATATGGCTTGGAAAGTCCATGTTATGATAAGCGAAGGTAAGAGTATTAGTGAGATAGACCATTATGTTTGTGGTATATGTGATTTTTAAAGTACAGAAAGGAGAATAAAATTATGAAAGCACCAGAGAAGATTTATATGCCATTGATTGACCTCAAAGAAATAGGTAATGTATTGGCAGAGAACAATGATAGTACCGATGTTGAGTACACCCGCACAGATGCCTTTATAGAGAAGGCTACACAATGGCTTGAAAAGGAATACTTATACAATGGTTCAATGGCAGCAATCAATCCTGAACTTATAGCAAGTTTCAAAAAAGCAATGGAGGAATGAAGTGTGATGTATGTTTATTGAGGACTTCAAAAACTATATGAAAGGATAAAGGTATGGAAATGACACTTAATACTTTAGCAGACATCTGCTACAAGGAAATGGATGAAAATAGCAAGTTGCTCTCAGCGTCTATTGTAGTTAAGGATGGTAACTCTGGCGAAATAAGGGTATATAACTCTAATGAATATGGTGGCATAAGTGAATATAATGATAATCAAATATAGTTATGACACAGTTAATAGATAAATCCGCTTTAGTAGCGGAGATAGAGAATTGGGAGAATATATACAAGAAATGTCCAACTCATAACTCTTATGAAGAAGGATTAAAAGAAGGGAGATTGATTGGCTATAAAGATGCCTTGCATAAAATCAACACCCTTGAAGTGAAAGAGGTGGACTCTAATGATGCCTTTATTGAGAAGGCTTGTCAGTTCTTAAAATCTTATCGTCAAGACACATATGACGGCACGGGTTATATTGCAGGTATTGTCAATGATAAAACTATTGAAGATTTAAAAACCTACATGAAAGGAGAGTAAAGATATGACACTACAAGAATTTTTAAAACTCATCCACGATGAGGAAGCAAGAATAGAACTTGAAATTGATGAACCCGATAAGGATGATTATCAATATTATTCCTTTTGGTTTAGCGATTATACAACTGATGATGATATAGCCAAGTACTATAAAGAGTATCATGTTATAAGTTTTGGATTTTTACCAGAACAAAAGGCTGATATACAGATAACTATTAAACCTTAGAATTATGCCTAAGATTTGCACCTCAATAGAACAATCCAAGAAACTCATAGAGTTAGGACTGGATAGAAAAACATCTGATATGTACTACTGGTGTGGCAGCGACCTCAGAATAGGTGGATATAAGGCACAAGATGAGGAAGGTGATATTCCTGCTTGGAGTCTTTCTGCTTTGTTGGACATATTAGATGACATAATGGTAGATGATGAAGGCAATGAATATTCTTTAACAATATATAAAGAAGAAGGACTGTATTATATTAACTATCATGACAGGTGGGGGGCAGTAGATGACATTGAAACTGACTGTTATTACGACCTTGTTGATGCTTGTGTGGCTATGATTGAACTTTTGCACGAACAAAAACTTTTGTGATTATGGACTACTTTGAAAAATTAAAGCAACTCCCTTGCGAGGTTATTAAAGCAAGTGGGAGACTGACTGGAAATTACGCTTTAAGGATAAGTGTAAGCGATGGGACTTGGTTCTTGGAATATATATACGATGGAGAACTTTTCACAGACTATGAAGAAGCCGTCTATCCATTTCGTTGTAGTGGTAATACAGTAGAAGAAGTTATTGACAAGGCTTTTAAGTTCTTTGAAGATAACTTTGGAAAGTATAAACTCGTAAAATATTAGACTATGACAGAATTTAGAGGAATAACAAGCGGTAAAACTATTACCACCAAAAACAACATGAACAATGTTATGGTCGGTAACAAGATTGAGATTGATGAAAACAACGGCAAAAACAAGATTGTAGGCATTGTAAAGGATGTTGTGCATCTTG
>Ga0310786_10000358_pt1 | contig 74412 bp, 59 predicted proteins | sample AusTroGonzalo_MG_FD_203881 | JGI IMG/M metagenome (GOLD analysis project Ga0310786, IMG submission 203881) | Bovine rumen microbial communities from tropical cattle in Woodstock, Queensland, Australia - Gonzalo_03 (v2) (version 2) | ecosystem: Host-associated > Mammals > Digestive system >... | reverse complement strand
ACGGTATCTCTATATCGTTTTTCTCAAATGCAGCCTTTACTGCTTCTGTCATATTGTAGCTCTCTTCAAGATAATCTCCGTTTTTCACCCATATAAGCACTGCTATAGATACAGAACTGTTATTGTGAGAGCTCATTCTGACAATAGGTGCAGGCTCTTTTAGTATGAGCTTCTCATTTTCGATTATGTCAAGTATCACCTGCTGTGCCCTTTCAAAATCTGCACTGTAGCTTATATTAAAGCTCATATCTATTCGTCTTGCAGGAGTTTCGGTATAATTCACTATCTTTGCATCTGTGACTTTACCGTTAGGGATAAACACTGTCTTGCCGTCAAATGTCAGCATTTTCGTATAAAATATACCTATATCACGGATAGTTCCAACAGAGCCGTCAAGCTCTATTATATCTCCCGAAGTGAATGGCTTGGTGAAAAGGATTATAAATCCGCCGCTCAGGTTCGAGAGACAGCTTTGCAATGCAAGGCTGATAGCAAGTCCTGCCGCTCCGAGAATGGTTATTATCGAAGACATGGGCACCTTCAGTACAGACAGTGCCATGATGATAACTGCGATATAAAGTATTATCTTTATCAGCGACACAAGAAAGCTCTTTGCTGCACCGTTTACATTTGACTTTGATACTGCCTTGCTTACTATTTTTGCTATAAGCTTTGAAATAAGTATACCTATTACCAGTATCAGAAGTGCCACTATCAGCATAGGCACTGCCTTCCTGAGATACACCGCTGCATCATTTAAAAAGCCCGAGGTCTTTTCAACAGACTCCTGTATAGTTCCGATAACTTCATTGGTCTGTGCTTCGGTCACGACCTCCTCAATAGTACCGGTTTCAGTCATTTTATCATCTCCAAAAACTGTTATCTGCATTGCAGATCTGCTTTAATATTATTAATGTATACTTATAATTATTATAACATATTATTTTAAATAAAGCAATATCCGCAGCAAAAGAATTATAATTTAGTTTATGATATCAAATAGCAGATTCAGCTTAGTACGATTTTAAGTAAAAAAATAAAATTATTTATTTATACTTGCAATGAGAGGAAATTTGTGATAAAATAATATACATAATGTGTCCCAATAGCTCAGTAGGATAGAGCGACTGCCTCCTAAGCAGTAGGCCGGAGGTTCGACTCCTCTTTGGGACGCTCTTAGCGGGAATATCCGCAAATTCGCGTTTCAGTAAGACTGAAGCGCGAATTTTTTGTTTTTTACAAAAAATGACTTGACATTTTTTACTCATGGGTATATAATGAAAACCGCTGAAAAATTTATGATGCAGGCAAATGATAATTATGGAGAGAATTATGAAAGATGTTGAAATTTTTCTGAGCAAACTGGCATCCGAGGAAAAGCTCTATGCCGAAGCTGCCAAAAAGCTTGATGATCCCGACATAAATGATAAATTCACACTGGCAGGAGCTATCGCAAAATCCGGCTCACCTGCTTCGTATAAGGTCTATGTTTCAGACGAGGATATAGACAACGAAACTGTTGATGAGATAAAAGCGGTATTTACCGAGGCTGCCGAGCAGGATCCCGAAATAAATGTGGAATTCATAGTTGATGAATTTCTCAATCTCATTGACGATAAAGCAAGAATAACCTCAGAAAGCAAGCCCCGTGCCCTTGTTCACAGGGACGGCGATCTCCACCCTACCGTGCATATCTGGATGATAAAACGCCGTGACGGAGGTATTTTCGTTCTTCTGCAAAAACGTGCCCACGAGAAGGACATAAACCCCGACTGCTATGACGTTTCGGCAGCAGGTCATGTCACACAGGGCGAGGAGTTCAGGCATACTGCCCTTAAAGAGGTCCATGAGGAGCTCGGACTTGATATAAACCGCAGTCAGCTCGAATTTATAGGGCTTAAAAAGGCTGAATTCTCAAAGGAAAGCATCCACGATAACGAGCTCGTAGCTGTATATATATGCCGTGAGCCCATTGAGATAGAGGATCTTACCTTGCAGTCCTCTGAGGTATCCGAGGTCGGCTGGGCTGAGATAGACGAGCTGCTTTCAGTTATGAAATATGAGGATATCCCTAACTGTATCAGTCTCAAAGAGCTGGACATGATAAAAAAGGCTGTATTCTGAGTAAAATATCAAAAATTAAGGAGAACTCTTCCAAAAGAGTTCTCCTTTTCCATTATACACGTAAAAATATAAGGCTTCCGAAATATCGGAAGCCTTTGAGTTTTTATTCTGATGCTGCCGCTGCCCCGCCGCCCTCTACAGGTGCTGCTGTTTCGCCGCCTGTTGAACCGCCGCCTTCTACAGGTGCAACTGTTTCGCCGCCTGTTGAACCGCCGCCTTCTACGGGTGCAACTGTTTCGCCGCCTGTTGAGCCGCCGCCTTCTACGGGTGCAACTGTTTCGCCGCCTGTCACACCGCCTGTACCGCCGTTAGGTGTGCTGGTAATAGGTGTTCCGCTGCCCGAATATCCGCCTGCCGCAGATGTTGTCGTGGTCTGGAAGGTAGGTGTGTAATAATTCTCTCCGGGAGTACCGCCCGACGGTATCTTCTGACCTGTATAGAAGCCGGAACCTTGTGTAACCTTAGGGATATCGGTACCTGTTGTCCTGCGTACAGTGGTTGTTTTAGCCTTTGTGGTCGTTGCGATCACTATATCGTTATTTGAAGTAGTTACTGCTGTAGTCGTAACAGATGTGGTATCATTTTTGTATATACTTTCACGTCCGAATGCAGATATCACCTTTTCCGATGGTGTTATGGGGAACATAACAAAGAAAAAGAGAATAGCTGCCGAAAGTGCAATGAAACAGCCGCAAGAGATGAGAGTTATCTTTGTGGATTTTTTCAGATTACTGAAAACGCCGTTTCCTTTACTCATGTAAAAAACACACTCCTATATAATAAATATAGACTATTATACTACTTATTTGAAAAAAAGTCAAGCCCGAGTTCGTCCGCCTTTGTGATAATATTATGAAAAATATATTTTTTGATCAGTTTCTTGCTTTTTTTCAGACTGTCTGCTATAATTCAATGTAGAAAACTACAGCTGTATATGAAAGGAAAATATATGATAGTACAAATACATGACAGAAGTAAAAAATCTGAAATTGCACGCAATATACTTGAAGCTCTGACGGAATGGTTCGAGGTCAAGGAGTCAAGGGAGCAATATATCGCCGACTGTGCTGACTGGCTATTCTTAGCCGCTGAAGAAAAAGGCCAATACGTAGGCTTTCTATGTCTGAAGGAAACAGGAAAAGACACTGCTGAACTCGTAGTAATGGGCGTTCTGAAGGAACATCACCGCGAGGGCTTTGGCAGGGATCTTGTTGAAAAAGCCAAAGAAGCTGCCAAAAGCGCAGGTTATTCCTTTATGCAGGTAAAAACTGTACAGATGGGCAAATACGAGGAATATGACAGGACGAACCTTTTCTATCTTGGCTGCGGTTTTAAGGAATTTGAAGTTTTTCCTTTATATTGGGACGAAGCCAACCCATGCCAGATATATGTCATGGCACTTTAATCAAGCTTTCAATGACAAATTATCAGTTCATAGTGCATAGTGCAATAGCAAACCATTTACTTGCAGACCCTACTATTATGACCGCTGAATCACAAATCTGCTGAAAAGCTATTTTGTTTTTTGAAAGGATATTATATGAAAGATAGAATAGAAAAGATAAAAAGTTTATCTGAGCCCTTTATGAAGTCGATTTTTTATACTCCTGCTAATGAAAAAAATATTCTTGATTTTGAGAAAAGCAATAACATTGCTATTCCAAAACCATACAAAGAATTCTTGAGGCTAACAAATGGCGCAATATTATTTGGCGGTGATGCTTTTTTATATGGAGTCAGCGGTGATATAAAATATCATGTAAATCATGATTTTACAGAAGGTCAGATTCCAAAACAATTATTAATTTTAGGATATTACCGTGACAGACATATATGTTATGATTATCGTTATGATATTTTTGTTTTCTACAAAGAAGAAGAATATGAACATATTAAAGAAGAGTGTATGATCTTTGATGATTTTGGCGAAGTATTGGATTATGCTATTGATATTGCCGAAAGCTAGTAATATTCGATAATTAATTTGAACTGAAAAATCAAATACATGCTTTTTCTTTAATTATCAACAAGTAAATAAAAATTTCCGGGCGCACAAAAGTGCGCCCTTTTTACTAATAACTTCACTTGCTGCTTACTTCTTTTTCAGCTTTGCCATTTTGTAAACGAAAAGCTCAAGAGAAATAAGTCCTATAACTGCTGCACCGCAGATAAGTGCCACCTTACCAAGTCCGCCTGATTTATCCTCTTTTTCATTCTTTGTGTCCTTGTCATCTGACTTAGCTTTCTTGGTTGTTGTCGTGTCTGATTTTTCCTTTCTTGTCGTAGTTTCCTTTTCATCATCGTCATCACTCGGCTTCTTTCCGTTGCTGTGATGACTTATTGCTATTCCCTCATCACTTGCTTCCTGAGCAGTAAAGGCTGTAAGCCATGCAAGTGATGCATTCCAGTTGATAGTACACTCATTTACAGACCATGCTTCGATATTGTCCAGATAGCATTTCTGAGGCGGTATCTCGCCCTTCTTCCAGCCTGAGCCCTGTACCCACGGATCCTGCATACCCGAATTAGGTCCGCCGCACATTACGCCATCAGGTGCCTTAGGAAATGTTTCATCTATCTGCTTTGCCCAGAAACGGTGGTGAGGATACTCTATAGCGTGTGTACCGTATCCTGTAACGTATGAATAGTCCATAGCATTTCTGCCAAGGAGATAGTCCATACCGCCTATAGCTCCGTCAAGATACTGATCCTCATTTGTGAGGAAATAAGCATAAGCCATTACTATCGCATTATCTGCAACAAAGGAGTTTGATCCCCATATATAGCCCTTATCGCTATCATTGTAGCTGAGAGTGCTTGAACCATAGGGCAGTCCGTAGCCCTGATTTTCCTCTAATGCGATGTATTCATCTGCCGCAGCTATGATAGCTTCCTGTACTATCTCAACATCGCCCTTATCGAACTTTTCCGGATTGAGCGCAGCACTTAATGTTGCAAGCGCGCCTGTGTTGCCCCAGTCAAAGCTGCCTACAGTGTCAACGCTCTCACCGCCGCCAAGAGATTTCGGAACATCAAGAAAGAACTTGTTCTCAGTCGCTTCATCATAATAATCCTCGTTGCCTGTTGTGATAAAGAGCTCAAGTGCTGCCCAGCAGAATTCGTCCTCAACATTATCATCGCCGTAAGCTCCGCCGCCTACTGACTCATCAAGAGGAGCATACATATCGGGATGCTTCTTTGCAGCTTCAAAAGCATTCTCAGCCGCTTCGAGGCACTCGTCTGCAAAGTCCTTGTCTATATCCCTCCAGAGTCTTGACGCCTGTGCAGCACAAGCAGCAAGATTGAGTGTTGCTGCTGTGGTAGGAGGCTTTACGATGCGCTTCATATCATCATCGGCAGGTGCGATGCCAAGAGCCGTCCACTTCTCATCATGTGCCTTGTGGTATGCCATACCCTTGTATTCGCCCTTATCCACGATCATTTTCAGCATCCATTCCATTTCCCAGCGTGCTTCGTCAAGAAGGTCGGGAGTACCGTTATTATTCTCGGGAATGAGCATAGTTCCGTCAGCATATGCTTTCTCAAAGCCGTATTTAAGGGCAGTTTCATACTGATTCTGCATGAGCCAGAGCGAAAATCCGCCATTTACTACGTATTTACCGTGGTCTCCTGCATCGTACCAGCCGCCTGTAACATCTATAGAACCGCTGCTGCCGCTGTAGCCCCATGTCTGCTCTATCTCAGCCGTATCCTTCGGGTGACCTGCTGCACGGGCAAGTTCGTCTGTGTCGCCTGAAGATATGAAATCACTCTCTATCTCGATACCGCTTCTGTTCTGGTAGAAATAGTTCAGCGAATCATAAAGCAGTGAGGAATAGGTCTCAGAGCCGTCGATGCTGAATTCGCGGCTCTTATTGCCGTCTTCGTCCTCAAGATAGTATGTACCTGTTTTGTTGAAATCAGAGAAGTCTATGATATGAACCTCATCATCAGAGTCCTTATCAAGTCCAAATGGTTTGCTCTTTCCCTCATATACAGTCTTTCCGTTCTCGTCCTTCAGCTCAAAGCTCACTGCCTTTGAGGAGTCGCTGAGAAGAGTGGCTCTCTTGGCTCTGTTCTTGAAGTATCCGACCTGATTTGTAAGTATTCCCGCTCTTTCGTATTCTTCCTTCTCGGGATAGTCGTTCTCATCACTTGTAAGGTCGATAAGCGACATATTATCGAACTTTATCTTTGTTCCCACAGGGAAGCAGTCACCGTTGGTGTACTGACCGTCGCCGCCTAAGTGGAATGCCCACTCTGCAACGTCAAGTGACTTATCCGCAGTAAAAGTGACCTCAACCTTTTTTGTCTCGTTCTTGCCTATCTGTATGCAGTCCCAAGTGGAGTTGAAATCAGGTCCGTTATCCGACATCATGTTATGCCATATCTCAACATCTCCGTCAAGATTGCCTATCTTTGTATAATATTTACCGCTTTCCGATGGGGTTATCTCATAGGAAACCTTATATTTATGTCCCGATACTATTTTAAGTCCTCTGTGTCTGAACTGACAGTCCCAGCGATCTTCACCGCCTCGTGATGCTCCGCCTGGATTTACTATCTCTACTGTATATACTCCCTTGTCTATCTCAAAATCCATTTCTCCCGGAGCAGATTCCACGATATGCCATGGAAGTCCCACACCGTCCTCAAAATCCGTCTGTCCAAGCTGCTGTCCTGCATTTGCGGTAAACGGTACAAGCTCTGTTCCCGCCTGTAGGAAAGAGCTTCCTGCTATAACAGCAGCAGCCGTAGCTGCAAATGCCCTGTAAGTTAATTTTTTTCTTTTTCTCATTCATAAACCTCCGTTCATGTTTTCAGTTTTCCATTATTACTTTAATACTTTTTTTCACCGATGTAAAGCCATTAAACGGAAAATTTACAATTTCGTCTTTTAAAACAGCACTTTTGCTCAGAAAAATCCATGCCGCCCACGAGTTTTCGTTAAATTAGACTATTTGTGGTTATTGCGACAAAAAAGCGCAAAAAATGAACACCGATGCCCTTGATTTCTGCGATATAATGTGATATAATAGTATATCGTGGAGTAATCTGCAAAAAACATGATTTTATTTTCGGAGCTTGGAAATGAACCACATTTTTTACATCATGGGTAAAAGCTCATCGGGAAAGGATACCTTTTTCAGGCGCATCGTTTCGGAGCTTGGACTTACCCCGATAATCCTGTACACTACCCGTCCTATAAGAGACAACGAAAAGGACGGAAGAGAATATCACTTTGTCAGCAGAGAAAAATTCCATGAAATGATGGAAAACGGCATGGTCATCGAAGAACGTACTTATGATACTGTCTATGGCGAATGGACCTATTTTACCGCGGCTGACAGCATTTCTCTCGACAGCGGCAGCTGTATAGGCATCGGCACTCTTGAATCATATTTAAAAATAAAGGAGCATTTTTGCGGCGATACCCTTATCCCCTTGTATATAGAGGTTGCGGACGACATAAGATTGATACGCGCTATCGAGCGTGAGCGTACACAGTCCGTACCGAAATATACCGAGCTCTGCCGCCGTTTCATTGCCGACAGCGAAGACTTTTCCGAAGAAAAGCTCGTTCAGGCAGGAATAACCGTAAGGTTCGATAACAGCGGCGAAGAGGAAAAATGCTTTTCGGAAATAAAAAGATATATAATTCAAAAAGACATTTTGAAGTAATTTTCCGCATAAGAAGCGGAGTTTTGGGAGGTTTATTGTGGAATCGGAAGTAAAATTCAGCGACAGTGCAAAGCGAACCATGATAATAGGTGGCGGCGTTGCCTGTAAAATGCTCCTGAGGGAGATCTTCAATGCTCAGAAATCACCTTATACAGAGGATAAGGTCTCAGCCCATTTCAATCCACTTTGCATCATTGACAATGATCCTGCAAAAATGGGGACTGACGTTCTCGGTGTAAAGATCGTGGGAAGAACAGAAAATATACCGAGCCTTGTAAAGGAATATGATATCGAACAGCTTATCCTTGCTATACCTTCACTTACAGCTGATGAACGCAAGGGCATCATAGATATATGCAACGATACAAAGCTCCCTCTGAAAATAGTGCCTTTCATTGGCAATCTTATCCTTGATGATTCGGCAACTCTTCTCGGACAGGTGCGTGATATCAAAGTCGAGGAGCTTCTAGGACGAGATCCAATCAAATTTGACAATAAGGATATAAAGGCTTTCATCAACGGCAAGATCTGTATGGTTACAGGCGGCGGCGGAAGCATCGGCTCGGAGCTTGTGCGCCAGATAGCCAAGTATCACCCCCAGCAGATAATAATCGTTGATATATATGAAAACAACGCCTATGAGATACAGCAGGAGCTTGTTATGGAATACGGCAGCGACCTCAATCTCGTTACGCTCATAGCTTCTGTACGCGATTATTACCGTATAAATCAGATATTTGAAAAGTACAAGCCTCAGATAGTTTTCCATGCTGCGGCACACAAGCACGTTCCTCTCATGGAAGTATCTCCTATGGAGGCTATAAAGAACAACGTTGTGGGCACATTCAACGTAGCTACACTTGCTCAGTTCCATAATGCTGAAAAATTTGTTATGATATCTACAGATAAGGCTGTAAATCCGACAAATGCCATGGGTGCTTCAAAGAGATGCTGCGAAATGATAGTGCAGTACCTCTCACAGCAGCATGAGGGCAGGACTGAATTCGTTACCACACGCTTCGGCAATGTACTCGGCTCAAACGGCTCTGTTATCCCGCTTTTCAAGAAGCAGATAGAACAGGGCAAGCCCGTAACTGTCACTCATGAGGATATTATCCGCTATTTTATGACTATTCCCGAGGCTGTAAGCCTTGTTATGGAGGCTGCTGCAATTGCTCACGGCGGCGAGATATTCGTACTCGATATGGGTCAGCCTGTAAAGATAGTAACATTAGCCGAAAATCTTATAAGAATGTACGGAAAAGTACCTTACAAAGATGTACCTATCGTTTTCACAGGTCTGAGACCTGGTGAAAAAATAAAGGAAGAGCTGCTTATGAATGAGGAGGGACTCCAGAAAACTTCAAATAAACTCATTTTCATTGGCAAGCAGATAGATATAGACGAAGAATGTTTCGCCAAGAGCCTTAAAAAGCTCCGCGATGCCGCTCTTAAAAACGATGAGGCTATCGCTATCGCTGCTCTTCATAAAATGGTGCCTACATTCATTACTCCCGAAGAATTCAATACAAAAGAGCTTCTTATCTTAGAAGGCTGTACAGAATAAAGTCTGTCATAACACCGCAGCAATTGTGCTGCGGTACTTTTATATAAAGGAGGAACATTATGGAATTCATAAATGCAAACGATATCAGAGAGCTTTCAAATCCCGGAGTGGTCTCACGGCAGCTCCTCAATCCCGAAAATTCAACAAGTACCCGCGTTACTATTACCGAGGTACACCTTGAAGTTGGCGCAAGTCAGCCAAGACATATTCACGATTCCTCCGAGCAGATATGGTATGCAACTAAGGGCAGCGGCAAGCTCCTCCTCGAAAACGATACAACAATGCCATTCAAAGCAGGTGATGTGGTTCGCTTTGCCGATAAAGACGTTCACGGTCTTTTAAACGATGGCGATGAGGAGTTTATATACGTTTCGGTCACTGCACCTCCGATCAATTTCGGATACGCCTATCAGAAGAAGTCCTGACTTCTTAATAAGCCGAAGACAGCGTGCCACAAGCTAAGTTCTAATGACCAATTATTTTGATAAAATCTTATTACTTATTAGCATCTTCTTTGCTTGACAGCGTAAAAGTGATGTGCTATAATAGGTTCATAAATTAATATTTTGCAGTTCGGAACTGAGGGAAGTGCGGTGAAATCCCGCCACAGCAGTCACTGCCGTAAAGTCGGATCGCTCGCCGAAATATGCAGGTATTTTTCGTTTTTGGACAATGAAAAACGTATGCCTTATTCCTTCGCCGTGACGCGAGGCTGCTCAGCTGCGCTTTTCTGCCCTGCGGAAAGGCTTTTTTGTTGCCCTGATATTATATAAAAGGAGTCGGTCTATATGAAAAAATCAATCGCTATGACAGCTGCTCTGCTCATCTCATGTTCAGCTATCAGCATGACGGCAGGTGCAGAGGACGAGACAAAGGTCTATGTTACTATATCTGACAACAACAGCAATCTTGTTCTTGCAGAAGAGCCTATCGTAGTTACCGATATTGATAACGACGGCAAGCTCACTATCAATGATGCACTCTACATTGCTCACGAAAAATTCTATGAGGGCGGTGCAGCAGCAGGCTATAAGTCCTCTGTAACTGAATGGGGACTCGGACTTGATAAGCTCTGGGGCGTTGAAAACGGCGGAAGCTACGGCTATTACGTTAACCACAACATGGCTATGGGCTTATCTGATATCGTTGCAAATGATGCATTCATAGATGCTTATACATTCCCTGATCCTAAAAACCTCGACTATCACTACAGCTATTTCACAATGAGAAATCACGCCGACAGCGATCCCGGATATGAAACAGAAATGAGCCTCATGTATGTGGATTTCGATGAAAACTGGCAGCCTGTAAAAAAACCTGTTGCAGGTGCAAAGATCACTATAAACGGCAAAGAAACAGATATCGTTACAGCTGATGACGGAAGCTTCAAGGTAACTCTTACAGACCCCGGCAAGAATGTTGTAAGTGCTGCTTCAGAGTCAGTAAAGATAGCTCCGCCTGTATTTACCGTAAATATCAATGACGAGGCTGAAACAACAACTACAGTCACAGAAACTTCAACAACTACTAGCGAAACTACTACAACTACAGCTAAAACTACTGCCAAGACAACAAAAACAACAAAGGCTACTACTGCAAATAAATCAAACTCTCCAAAGACAGGCGACAAGGGCGTAGGCGTAACTGTTTTTGCTCTCGGTGCTGCTGCCGCAGTTGCTTTCGCTTTAAGACGTAAAGATGAGGAATAAGATACTTTCGGGTATCCTGTGCTCTGTCATCACATTGATGCTTTCACTCAGTATTATCCCTTTAAGGGCTGAGTGCAGTGAATATACCGCCGATGATATCGAAGCTGTCATCGGCGGTATCGTTGATTATAAGCTAAATCAGACAGGCTGCGGCAGCGTACAGGAATGGCTGAACGGGGCAGGCGCAGATGGAGCAGGCAGGACTTCGGACTGGTACGCTATAGCTCTCAGTCAGGACGGTTATACCGACCTTTCTGCTTATGAAAGCTCACTAAAAAACTATCTTTCCAATAATAACGTTGCTTCGGCGACATCCCGAGAAAAGTATGCTCTCGCTCTTTGTGCCGCAGGAAGCTCCGACAGTTATATCTCCGATATACTTGACAGCTCTGTCGGCGAGCAGGGCATGATGAGCTGGATATACGGTCTCCATGTGTTAAATAACGGCTACACCTGCCGCAATTTCACAACAGACTCTGTTGTGGATACTATACTTTCCATGCAGTATGATGACGGCGGCTGGGCTCTTTTCGGAAGCTACGGCGATATAGATGTTACTGCCATGACAGTGCAGGCTCTTGCTCCTAACTGCGGCAGAAGCGATGTTGCGGAAGCTGTTGACAGGGCTATTGACTTTATGTCGAACCGTCAGGAGGATAACGGAGGCTATCAGAGCTTTGGCACTCCCAATCCCGAAAGCGCAGCTCAAGTACTTACTGCTCTGTCGGCTCTGGGTATAGACTGTAGATATGATGACAGGTTCATAAAAAACGGAAATAACATTATTGACGGTATAACAGCCTATCAGCTCGGTGACGGAAGTTTTTGTCATGCTATTGGAAGTGAAACAAACGAAACAGCAACCGTACAGGCATTGTATTCACTAATAGCCTTTAAACGCATGGAGGAAGGACGCTCTCCCCTGCTTATACTTGATAATTGCAGTTTACATAATCCAAGTCAGCCCGATGCTAACGAGAATGAGAACAGTGCCGAGCATAACGATAATAACAGCAGTAAAAATACCGCTGCTCATAATAATGCTCAGACTACTGCTGCAAATAAGAGTACAACTGCTAAAACTACTGTTTCTACAGCAAAGATATCGGGAACAACTTCCAAAAGTAAAACAACTGTCTCTTCACAGACAACGTTTCTCGCTTCAAGCGTTGTAAGTTCAGCAGACAATACTCAGATAACCGTAACAACTATTGCTCAGCAAGCCACAAAACACAAGAATTATAAGCCATTTGTTATACTTATTATCGTTGGTACGGCAGCAGTAATTTCGCTCATAATATTCATTATCGGCAAGCGTAATTACAAGAATTTCATATTCCTTGCAATTGTTGCAGGTGCGGCAGTTATTATAGTCCTTGTTACTGATATATCCTCACCCGAGGAATACTACAACGGTGAAAAGAAGCATAAGGAAAATGCTGTAGGAATTGTTACCATAGAGATACGATGCGATACTATCACAGGCAAGTCAGACTCCGAGTATATTCCCGAGGACGGTGTCATACTTGCGCCGACTGCCTTTGATATCGAAGCAGGAGATACGGTTTTCGATATCCTTACAGAAGCTGCCCAGACATACGGGATCCATGTAGAAAACACCGGAAGCTCGGGCGGCTCACATGGTATGGTCTATATCGCAGGAATAAACTATATCTACGAATTCGATTTCGGCGACCTTTCGGGATGGGTATATCACGTAAACGGTATAACTCCGTCAAGAAACTGCGGCGAATATGTTCTTAGTGACGGCGACAGGATAGAATGGCTCTACACTTGTGAATTAGGTCACGATCTTGATGAGGTATACGAAGATGAGGAAGTTTTCTGAATACAACCCAATAGTCATTGCAGTATGGTTTTTCAGCGTAACGGGAGTCGCTATGTTCTGCAATTATCCCCTGCTCATGGCTATATCTCTTGTGGGCGGAGTATTATTCTTTACGGTCAGGAACGGTTTCACTCACGGAAAAGAGCACCTTTTCTTCTGGATACTCTTTGTTATACTTGCTCTTGCCAATCCTATCGTATCACATAACGGTAAAACAGTGCTATTCGTAATGAACCATAATCCTGTTACTCTTGAAGCTTTGCTATATGGCGTAAATTCGGCAGCTATGATAATCGGAGTGCTATACTGGTTCCGCTCATTCACTCAGATAATGACAAGTGAAAAGCTGTTGTATCTTACAGGTGCGCTTTCACCAAAGCTGTCACTGGTACTGTCAATGGCTCTAAGGTTCGTGCCGCTTTTCAGCAGACAGTCATCTAAAATAAACGATGCTCAGACAGTTATGGGCCTTTACAAGGACGACATCATAATTGATGATATAAAGGGCCGTTCAAGGATTTTTTCTGTAATGGTAACATGGGCACTGGAAAACGGCATAATCACCGCCGACAGCATGGAGGCGCGAGGCTACGGGATAGGCAGACGCAGTCAGCTAAAACGATTTGTCTTCCGTACAAGTGATATTATCCTGCTTATTTCTACGCTTATCCTTCTTGGCGTAACTGCTGCGGCAGTTGGCACAGACTCCCTAAGCATTGATTTTTACCCTGAAATAAAACTAAATACTCCCGATATCCTCGGAATATCAGGTATAATCTCATACGGTGCACTTATACTGCTGCCGCTAATCATCGAAACGGAGGTCAGATTAAAATGGAAATACTTGCGGTCAACGATCTGACCTTTACTTATCCTCAGTGCAGCTCCCCTGCACTGAAAAATATCAATCTATCACTTAATAAAGGTGAATTTGCCGTTCTATGCGGAGCTACAGGCAGCGGAAAGTCCACTTTGCTCCGTATGCTGAAACGTGAGCTTTCTCCCCTCGGTGATGTGAGCGGAAAAGTTTTTTTCTGCGGTAAAGAATTATCTGAACTTGACGACAGGACTTCCGCGGCTTCCATAGGCTTTGTAATGCAGCGTCCCGAGCAGCAGATAGTTACCGATAAGGTATGGCACGAGCTTGCCTTCGGTCTTGAAAACCTCGGCATAGGATCAGATGAGATATACCGCCGCATAGCTGAAATGGCAAGCTATTTCGGTATCGGTAACTGGTTCGACACGGATACCGCGGAGCTTTCAGGCGGTCAGAAGCAGCTCCTCAATCTTGCTTCTATACTTGTTATGCAGCCTGAACTGCTTATACTCGATGAACCTACTGCACAGCTTGACCCGATCGCTGCCGCGGACTTCATTGCAACTCTCAAAAGACTCAATCAGGATTTCGGTCTGACTATAATTATTGCGGAGCATCGACTTGAAGACGTTGTACCGCTCTGCGACAAACTAATTGTCATGGAAAAAGGCAGTATCATCGCTGATGCGCCTCCCTCGGAGGCTGTTCCAAGACTGAAAGACCGCCCCGATATTCTCTGCGGTATGCCTGCGGCTTCGCGTATTTACGCGAAGCTCAGCGGCAGCGGCGGCTGTCCGCTGACAGTCCGCGAGGGCAGAGCATTCATCGAAAACAGCTTTAAAAATACTACTCGCGGACTTGCGCAGGCAAGCTATGTGCATCAGGACTCCGCGGCACTTGAATTCAAGGACGTATATTTTCGCTATACCCGTGACGGCAGAGACATTCTCGACGGACTAAGCTTCAAAGTTTATAGTGGTGAATTATTCTGTATCTTAGGCGGAAACGGCTCCGGGAAAACTACTGCACTGTCAGCATCAGCAGGACTCCTCAGAGCCTACAGCGGCAAGATAAAGGTGTTTGGCAAAAAACTAAAGGACTACAAAAATCACACTCTTTACCGCGAATGTCTTGCAATGCTTCCTCAGGACGTTCAGACTGTATTCTTAAAAAATACTGTCCGCGAGGAACTTGAAGAATGTGGTGCGGATATTTCGGAGCTGCCTTACGACATCTCCAATTTGCTTGACAAGCATCCATATGACCTTTCAGGCGGTGAACAACAGCTTGCCGCACTTGCTAAGGTTCTTGCCGCAAAACCCAAGATACTGCTTCTGGACGAGCCTACAAAGGGACTTGACGCAGCTGCAAAGCTTAAAATGCTTTCTGTGATGCAGAATCTCAAAGAAAAAGAAGTCACTATTATCACTGTCACCCATGATGTAGAATTTGCCGCATTGTGCGCAGACAGATGTGCCATGTTCTTCGGCGGAAAGATAGTTTCAACAGGTACTCCTCATGAGTTCTTTCCGAACAGCAGCTTCTATACAACAGCTGTAAGCAGAATGACCCGCGGTTACTTCGACAATGCCGTAACTGTTGAAGATGCTGCCAGGCTTTGCCGTATCAACGGCAGAAGGGAGTAATGCAATGCTCCTTATAAAAAACAAACATCTGAGAGATATAATAAGGTTTGCAGTCCCTTTTGCGGCAGTTCCTGCTATAACTATTATCGGTGCTGCTGCCTTTGACGAAAAAAAACATATTATCATTTCCCTTGCAGTTGCTGTATCTGCTCTCCTGTTATTTGCAGCCGGGTTTGAAAAAAAATCCACAGGAACACGCAGAATGGTAATAGTTGCAGTTATGGTAGCTTTATGCTTCGCAGGACGATTTATACCTTTTCTCAAACCCATTGCCGCACTCACTATCATAACAGCCCTTTATCTCGGCGGTGAAGCAGGCTTCCTTGTAGGTTCTTTGTCCGCAATACTTTCAAACTTCTACTTTGGTCAGGGACCTTGGACTGCCTTTCAGATGCTGGCATGGGGTCTTATAGGCTTTTTCGCGGGACTCCTTGCCGATAAGCTTCTGAAAAGCCGCGTCCTCCTGCTTATATACGGTGCTGCGTCAGGGCTGGCATATTCATTTATCATGGATATATGGACTGTATTATGGTATAATCAGGGATTCGATTTTAAGCTCTACCTTGCGGCACTTGTAACGGCTATCCCCTATACCGCATCGTATGCGGTATCAAATGTGCTGTTTCTGTATCTCCTTGCAAAGCCCTTCGGCGAAAAACTCCAAAGGATTAAAGTGAAATACGGAGTCTGAAATAATACATATTTAATAATTAATAATTATATGAGCCCATGACCTGCGCCCGTCAATTACGCATATCTCCAAAATGACATACTATAAGGTAAGGGCTGCCTGCGGCATTGAGCAGAAAGTAGATATCAGAATGCTCATATTACAATTATTGCTATTTGTTATAATTAATATTGACAATAAACGGAATATGATATATAATTCTTTTTATAAGGCCTTCAGGCCTTAAATAAATAACAAAGGATGTAATACAAATGAACAAAATCATCAAAAAAATCGCAGCATTTACTATGGCATTCACTATCCTCGGAACAGGTACAGCTATCGTAAAAACTATTTCACCGGATTCATTCACTACTTTAACAGCAAGCGCAACAGGTGAACCAAACTACTGGGATTATGAGCGTCCCGAAGGCAATTTCTGCATAGGCTATATGAGCACAGGCAATAGGGTCAAGTGGATTCAGGCTGCTCTTAACATCGTTACGGGAGCTTACCTTGATGTTGATGGTATATACGGTTACAAAACAAAGCAAGCTGTCAAAAACTTCCAGAGCTGGGCAAATGATCATATGAGATCGGGGTGTACAAGACTTGCAGTTGACGGAATATATGGTCCATGTACAGCTTCTGTTCTTGAAGAATGCATAGAATACGCTATCACAACTTATTGATATTCAAATTTTGCTCAAAAAGCTCTCTGTATAACAGGGAGCTTTTCTTTTTTCACGATATTACAGAGTACATCTGCTATTAGCTGAACGCTGAATATCCCCCCCATAAAACTTAAAGCCGCAGGTAAACCTGCGGCTTTTGTAGCATAATTATTATTTTCCGCTCTCTCCGTAATTGGAAAGGACTCTCGCAGAAGGGTCGTTAACGTTACAGCCCTCCCACTCCTTGTTGGGCATCCAGAAATCCACTATCATTTCACTGTTATGCGGATAATACTTCTCAAAGATCTCACGGTAAAGAAGAGATTCCTTTGTAAACGGCTTTGAATGTGTATATTTTGTGCAGTCAAGCTCGAATTCCTCGTCAGAGTAATAATTCTCAGCATATTCCTTCAAGTAATCTACCATTGAATGTCCTACAGCGTCAGAGAAAGCAGCCTTTTCACGATAAAGTATATCGTGAGGCAGGTAATCTCCTTCAAAAGCATGACGGAGAAGGTACTTTCCCTTGTTATACTTGTTGAGCTTCATTTCGGGGTCAACAGCCATTACATACTTAACGAAATCAAGATCACCGAAAGGCACTCTCGCTTCAAGGGAGTTTACTGAAATACAGCGGTCTGCGCGAAGCACATCATACATATGGAGTTCATGCACACGTTTTACAGACTCCTGCTGAAAAGCATCAGCCGAGGGAGCAAAATCCGTATATTTATAGCCGAAGAGCTCATCTGATATCTCACCTGTAAGAAGTACGCGGATATCAGTCTGCTCATGTATTGCCTTGCAGAGAAGATACATACCCATGCTCGCACGGATAGTTGTGATGTCATAAGTACCAAGGAGATGAATTACATCATCAAGTGCAGCGATAACATCATCTTTGGTAATAATTACCTCTGTATGATCACTGCCTATGTAATCAGCCACCTGCTTTGCGTATTTAAGGTCGATGGCATCTGTATTCATACCGATAGCGAAGGTTCTGATAGGCTTATCACTTTTTCTCTGAGCGATCGCACATACAAGTGATGAGTCAAGTCCGCCCGAAAGCAGGAAGCCAACCTTTGCATCGGCTGCAAGTCTCTTCTCCACTCCTGCAACAAGCTTATCATGGATATTTTTGCAAACTGTCTCGATATCCTCGTGTATTACCTTGTCTACGGCTGTTATATCGCAATAGCAGTGGAACTCTCCGTCCTTGTAGTAATGTCCGGGAGGGAATGGCATTATTTTTTTGCAGAATTGCACAAGGTTTTTAGGTTCGCTTGCGAAAGCAATGGTACCGTCCTCAGATTTACCGTAATACAGCGGACGTATACCGATCGGGTCTCTTGCAGCTATGAATTTTTTTTCAGTGCTGTCGTATATCACACAGGCAAATTCAGCATCGAGCATTGCGAACATATCTGTACCGTATTCTCTGTATAATGGCAGAAGTATCTCACAATCGCTATCGCTTCTGAAAACATAGCCCATATCAATAAGCTTATCTCTGAGGCTGCGGAAACCATATATCTCACCGTTACAAACGGCAAAATCACCGTCAAGCTCAAAGGGCTGCATTCCCTCGGGAGTAAGTCCCATTATCGATAATCTCTGAAAACCGAGAATACCATCGGGGACCTTTACGATCCTCTGGTCATCAGGACCGCGTGAGATCGTTGCCTTTAATCCCTCCATTACTTTTCCCGTACCGCCGCTGATGCCGCAGTAACACATTATCGTACACATTTTCTATTCCTCCGAATCAGTGATGAAATAAGCTAATACATCGCCATTGACGTACCGCCTTTTTATAATAATCCCTCAAATGAGATCCCTTGCAAAGCATACTGCACCATCAAGTCTGTCATATGGCGGATAATTGCTGATCTGATAGTATCCGCGTCCTTTATACAAGCTGACAGCAGCTGCCATTATTTCTCTTGTCTGTAGTATAGTTCTGGCAAAGCCCTGTTCGGCTGCCTTTTTCTCCAACATATCCATCATAGCGGAGGCGATATGCCTTCCGCGGTATTCCTTCTGTACCCATACACGCTTTATCTCGGCATCGGTATCAGAATACCTTTTCAGCCCTGCACAGGCTGCAGCCTGACCGCCAACATAAGCTATAAGCACATCATGTATGCTGTCGGACAGATTGTAAGGAACAAAGTCCTTCCTGTTCTGATGACCTCCCACAAGACTGTTATAATAATCCTCTGTTATAAGATAAAACCGCTTGAAGTCCTCGTTTTCGGCATCTGTCCATCTATATGTGATATGATCCATACACATCACCTGTGTATCTTCTCATCAAATTTATTCTTATATCCTGCACCTGATACATCTAAGGGATAATCACCAGTAAAGCAGCCCGAACAGTATCCGAATTGTCCGTCAACAAGCTCTCCGAGACATTCAATAGGCAGATATCCGAGGCTGTCCGCACCGATATACCTTGCGATCTCTTCTGTGGTACTACACTTTCCTGCAATAAGATTTTCTTCAGAGTCTATATCTGTACCAAAGTAGCATGAGTGCAGGAAGGGCGGAGATGATATGCGGACATGGACCTCTCTTGCACCCGCTTCACGAAGAAGCCTTACTATCCTTGCACTGGTAGTACCTCGAACAATGGAGTCATCTATCATTATCACCCGCTTGCCCTGAACGCTCTCGCGAACAGCATTCAGCTTTATCTTGACAGCATTCTCTCGCTGGTTCTGATCAGGCTGGATAAAGCTGCGTCCGATATACTTGTTCTTTATAAATCCGATACCATAGGGTATGCCGCTTGCATTTGCAAAGCCGAGTGCTGCATCAAGTCCCGAATCGGGAACTCCGATGACAATATCAGCATCAACGGGACAATGCTTCGCAAGAAGCTCGCCTGCCTTGAGTCTTGCGTGATGAACGGACACACCTTCGATCATTGAATCGGGACGTGCAAAGTAGATGTACTCGAATATACAGATATGCTTTTTACTGCCGCAGTTTGTCCTTATAGAGTGCAGACCGTCCTTATCTATGACTACTATCTCACCTGCATCGACATCGCGGATAAACTCTGCGCCAACAGTCTCCAGTGCGCATGACTCCGAAGCCGCAACATATGCTCCATCATGAGTTTTTCCTATACACAGCGGACGAAAACCATTGGGATCCCGGAAAGCGACAAGCTTTGTCGCAGTCATAAGAATACAGGAATATGCCCCCTTTATAAACGGCATAGCACGTTCAACAGCCTGCTCCGTTGAGCTGCTTGTAAGACGCTCACGGACAATCGAATAGGCAATTGCTTCGGTATCGGATGTGCCGTGGAATATAGCACCTGACATCTCAAATGTGCTGCGCAGCTCTGAAGCATTGACAAGATTACCGTTATGTACAAGAGCCATATTGCCCTTGATGTGACGTATAACCAACGGCTGTATATTATTATGATTATGTCCGCCTGTAGTGGAATATCTGACATGACCGACTGCCATATTGCCGTTCCCAAGTTTTTCAAGCTCCTCACGCGAAAACACCTCGGAAACAAGTCCGTCCGCACGTTTGTGACGGAAAACACCGTCATCGCATACGGTTATACCGCAGCTTTCCTGTCCTCTGTGCTGCAAAGCATAAAGTCCGAAATAAACAGAAGCTGCTACATTAGCCGTATTATTTTCAAAAATGCCGAAAACTCCGCATTCCTCGTGTATATCATCAAACATTTTCCGCACCTCTACAAATACTGCTCACTGAGCTTGTCGATAATGGCAAGGGCAGCTATGCTCTTCTTTTTCCGCTTGTTCATGGCGTACTGCTCGATATATGAGTGAGCCTCGCTCTCAGTCATACCTTTATACTCCATAAGCATAAATTTAGCCTTATCTATCGTCTGTATCTCGTTTATCTTTTCCTCTAAACGAGCATTTCTCAGATAAAGCTCTGCCGAGCGGCTTACCGCTATATCCACCGTCCTTACTATCTGATACAGAACTGTCTTACTGAAAGGCTTCCCCACAAGGATAACACCTGCTTTTTCAGCTCGTTCACCAAGCTTGTCGGCAGCTTCAGCCTTTATAAGAAGTATACAGTTAGCCGCTGTTTTCTCAGTAACATACTCTGCAAATTCAACACCGGATTCGTCTATAAGCGGTGAATTGATCATAACAAGCTCTGTAAGCATATCAGCTTCAAGAATAGATTTTGCCTGATAAGCAGAGTCAACTATCTTGGGAGTGCATTTGAATGATCCGCGGAGAAAATCAAGAAGGGTTTCAGAGGCATTCTTATTACTTGAAACTACAAGGATCTTTTCCAAATTGAACCTCCATTAAAGTGAGCTGAAAAATTTCTTGTCTTCATATGCTTCCTTATTGTATGCGGAAGTATACTCCTTCCACTCCTCACGGCTATGCCTGATAATAACATCAAGAACGCCAGAGGGGATATATTTTTTCAGAAAATCCGATCTCTCGGCAAGCTCGCAGGCTTTTTCAAGATCCTCGGGAAGACTTTCGCTGCCGCAGTTCTTCTCGGGAAGCTCAGTACCCGAGGATATGCCCTCCATTGCCGAATATATCATAAGTCCCAGAACGAAATAAGGATTGCATACGCAGTCTGCTGCTCTGAGCTCTACAGATACATCTTCACTGTCGGGAGACATTCTTATAAGCTGTGAACACTCCTCATCGGACCAGATTATATCTCTCGGAGCTGTGAATTCACCCAGTCTTTCATAGGAATTTACATTTGAATTTGCAAACAGTGCAAAATCACGGATATGCTCCATGATACCTGCAGCTGCACTTTTAACAATATCACCGCATTCAAAAGCGCGTTCCTCTAAAAAGTCGCTGTCCGGAAATACAGTAAAGCTGATATACATACCGTTGCCGCAGTCATTTCTCAGGGGCTTAGGCATGAAGCTTGCGTGTACTCCGTGAGTTTCCGCAACCGATTTTACCGCAGATTTAAAGCTGAGGAAGGTATCTGCCGCTTTTAGTGCAGAGGAAGAATTAAAATCTATTTCGTGCTGTCCGCACCCGCTCTCATGGCGGGAGGAAACAGGCTGTATGCCCATCTGTTCAAGAGTAAGGCACACATCACGTCGGATATTCTCTCCCTTATCATCGGGAGCAGTATCGCAGTAGCCTGCAAAATCATGAGGAGTTTTAGTAGGTATGCCCCTTTCATCGTTAAGGAAGAGCGTAAACTCGCAGGAAGTACCGAAGCGGAAACAATATCCCGCATTTACAGCTGCCTTCATTGCCTTTTTCAGGAAATAACGGCTGTCGCCCTCAAAGGGAGTTCCGTCCTTGTAACGGATAAAGCAGAACATACGAATAACTCTGCCCTGCTGAGGTCTCCATGGCAGAACAGTCATAGTACGCGCATCTGGAAAGAGGTACAAGTCCTTGCCGTTTGACACCTCAAAGCCTGCTATCTTCTTTGCAGCAATACGCTGTCCGTGCTCAAAAGTAACAGCAAGCTCAGAAGAAAGTATGGATATATTTTTCAGCCTGCCGTGCAGATCACAGAACGTAAGCTTTACGAATTTGACATCATTTTCCTCGATATACTGCAATATTTCATTTTCCGAATAGATCATATCCTTCTCCTTTATTTAAGATTGGTGTATCCCATAAGGTATTCGTCCACCTCTGCGGCGGCATCTCTTCCCTCGCGGATCGCACGGACTACAAGCGACTGTCCTATATGCATATCACCCGCTGTGAACACCTTTTCGATATTGGTCTTATGATAATTGGGAGCAGTTTTAACATTTGTACGCTGGTCAAGCTCTACTCCGAAAGCCTGTGATGTATAGCTCTGACAGCCAAGGAAGCCTGCTGCTATAAGACAAAGCTCACACGGGAGTATCTCCTCGCTGCCCTCTATCTCCTTCGGCACCTTCCTGCCGCTTGCCGGGTCGGCAACAAATTCAAGCTTTACTGTCTTTACAGCTGATAATGCGCCTTTTTCGTCCTTGATGAACTCCTTGACGGTGGTGCAGTAGATACGCGGATCATGTCCGAATACTGCAATAGCCTCCTCCTGACCGTAGTCAGTCTTGCATACTCTCGGATACTGAGGGAACGGATTGCTTTCTGCTCTTTCATCTGGAAGCTTCGGCATCATCTCAAGCTGAGTAACGGACTTACAGCCGTGGCGAACGGAAGTACCAACGCAGTCGTTGCCTGTATCTCCTCCGCCGATTATAACTACATTCTTATCCTTTGCGGAAATGAACTTTCCGTCAGCAAGCCCGGAATCAAGCAGACTTTTGGTAGTTGCTTTAAGGAAATCAACTGCAAAATATATGCCCTCTGCATCTCTGCCTTCAGCCTTTATATCACGGGGATTAGACGAACCGCAGGCAAGAACAACAGCATCATAGCTGTTTATTATATCATCTGCCGAGGTATTTTCACCAACATTTGCATTTGTGACAAACTCAACACCCTCAGCCTTCATAAGCTCTGCACGGCGTTCAATGATATGCTTTTCCAGCTTCATGTTCGGGATACCATACATCAGAAGTCCGCCTACTCTGTCAGAACGCTCATACACAGTAACACTGTGGCCGCGCTTGTTAAGAGTATCGGCTGCTGCAAGTCCCGAAGGACCCGAGCCTATAACAGCAACTTTCTTGCCACTTCTTACAGCAGGAATCTGAGGCTTGATAATTCCGCTCTCAAAACCATACTCTATTATTGAATTCTCGTTCTCCTTTACGGTAACAGGGCTGTCATAAACACCGCATATACAAGCCTTTTCGCAGAGTGCCGGACAAACCCTTGATGTGAACTCGGGAAAATTATTTGTCATAAGCAGACGTTCAAGAGCCTGCTCCTTCTGTCCGTGATATATAAGGTCATTCCACTCGGGAATGAGATTGTTCAGCGGACAGCCCGACACCATTCCGCAGAGCATTTTTCCGTTCTGACAGAAGGGTACTCCGCAGTCCATACAGCGTGAAGCCTGTTCCCTTCTCTTTTCATCACTGAGCGGTACGTGAAATTCATTGAAATCCTTTATTCTTTCAAGAGGCTCAGCAGCTGTGCTTTCGGTTCTTGTATATTCAAGAAATCCTGTTGCTTTTCCCATTGCTCACGCCTCCTTTCTGATAAGCTCAAAGGCTTCTATCTCAGCCTTTTCATGGGATACTCCCGATAATTCAAGAGCTTTCACTGTTGTTTGTATTTTTGCATAATCATGTGGGATTATCTTCTTGAAGCAAGGTACATATCTGTCAAAATCAGCAAGGATAGACTTAGCCTTTTCCGATCCTGTAGCCTCTGCGTGTTCCTCGATGATAGCCTTCAGCTCTGTGATATCCTCATCGGTAGAAACAGCTTCAAGTGATACAAGAGCCTTGTTAAGACGAGTATAGAGATCATGCTTTTCATCGAGAACATAAGCTATACCGCCCGACATACCTGCGGCGAAGTTCTTGCCTGTACCGCCGAGTATTACAGCACGTCCGCCTGTCATGTATTCACAGCCGTGATCTCCAACGCCTTCACATACAGCTATCGCACCTGAATTTCTTACACAGAAACGCTCACCTGCGATACCGTTGATGAATGCCTTGCCTGAAGTTGCTCCGTAAAGCGCAACATTTCCTACAATGATATTTTCATCAGCCCTGAAGCCCGAATTCTTCGGCGGATAAAGTACAAGCTTGCCGCCCGAAAGGCCCTTGCCGAAATAGTCATTGCTGTCACCGCAGAGCTGAAGAGTGAGTCCCTTTGGTATAAACGCACCGAATGACTGTCCGCCGGTGCCTGTACAGTTTATGGTAAAGGTATCATCAGCAAGAACATTTTCGCCGTGAAGTCTTGTTATCTCCGCACCTGTAAGTGTACCCACAGAACGGTCTGTATTGACAACGTCAATTGATATCGTCTTTGAAGTACCGTTCTTTAAACTGCTTCCCAGCTTCTTTATTATAACACGTTTATCTATAGTCTTGTCAAGCTCAAAATCATATATATCCTCAGGAACAAAATGCTGCTTCTCTCCTGATATGCTGCCTGACAGAATATTTGTGAAATCAATATTCTTTTCTGCTGCATCCTTCTTTATTTTAAGAAGCTCGCTGCGTCCTACAAGCTCATCAAAGGTACGTATACCGAGCTTAGCCATATACTCACGAAGCTCCTGTGCAATAAAGTGCATGAAGTTAACGATATACTCGGGCTTGCCCTTAAATCTCTTGCGAAGCTCGGGATTTTGTGTTGCTATACCCATAGGACAGGTATCAAGATTACATACTCTCATCATTACGCAGCCCATTGTTACAAGCGGAGCTGTTGCAAAGCCGAATTCCTCAGCTCCTAAAAGTGCTGCCACCAGAACATCACGGCCTGTCATAAGCTTTCCGTCTGTCTCTATACGTACTCTTGAACGGAGACCGTTAAGCATAAGTGTCTGATGTGCCTCGGCAAGTCCGAGCTCCCATGGAAGTCCGGCATTATAAATGGAACTTCTCGGAGCTGCACCTGTACCGCCGTCATAACCCGAAATGAGTATTACCTGTGCGCCAGCCTTTGCAACGCCTGCGGCAACTGTACCGACTCCTGCCTCCGAAACAAGCTTAACGGAGATACGAGCCTTATCGTTTGCGTTTTTCAGGTCATAGATGAGCTGAGCAAGATCCTCGATAGAATATATATCATGATGCGGCGGAGGCGAGATAAGTCCTACACCTGCTGTAGAATGACGGGTCTTAGCGATCCAAGGATACACCTTGCCGGAAGGAAGATGTCCTCCCTCACCCGGTTTTGCTCCCTGAGCCATTTTTATCTGTATCTCCTGAGCAGAAACGAGATACTCCGATGTAACACCGAAACGTCCCGAAGCGACCTGCTTGATAGCAGAGCATTTGTCCGATTTCAGACGCTCGGGGCTTTCTCCGCCCTCGCCGCTGTTTGACTTTCCTCCGATGCTGTTCATAGCCATTGCCATGCACTCATGGGCTTCCTGAGAAATCGAACCGTAGGACATAGCACCTGTCTTGAAACGTTTGCAAATACTCTCAACAGACTCGACCTCATCTATGGAAATACCGCCGTTTTCGGGATAATCAAAATCAAGGAGACTGCGGAGTGTAAGCTCGTTATCCTCACGGGCTATTGCTGCTGAATACGCCTTGAAGGTCTCATAGCTTCCTTGCCATGCTGCCTGCTTAAGCAGATGAATGGTCTCGGGAGTATAAAGATGCTCAGTCTTATTGCTGCGGAGCTTATGGCTTCCTGCACTGCCGATATTGGCATTGACAGAAAGTCCGAGGGGATCAAATGCAGCAGTATGAAGTTTCTCTGTGCGGCGGCTGATATCGGAAAGGGTGATACCGCCGATGCGGCTTACTGTACCTGCAAAACAGCTGTCTATAAGCTCACGTGAAATACCTACTGCCTCAAAGAGCTTGCTGCCCTGATAGGACTGTATGGTCGATATACCCATTTTTGAAGCTATCTTGATGATACCGTGAAGGATCGCACTGTTGTAATCGTCCTCAGCTGCATAGAAGTCCTTATCCAGAGTACCATCCTCGATGAGCGAGCGTATGGACTCATGTGCAAGATAAGGATTTACAGCACAGGCACCGTATCCGAGAAGTGCTGCAAAATGGTGTACCTCTCTCGGCTCTGCACTTTCAAGTATCATTGCAACTGCTGTACGCTTCTTTGTAGAAACAAGATGCTGCTGAAGTGCTGCAACTGCAAGAAGTGAAGGTATAGGACAGTGGAACTCATCAACACCGCGGTCGGAAAGGATAAGTATATTCGCACCATCGCGGTATGCCTTGTCAGCATCAATGAAAAGTCTCTCTATAGCCTTTTCAAGGGGAGTTCCGATATAATAAGTGATAGGGATAACAGCTGTCTTGAGGCCGTCTACCTTCATGCTCTTTATCTTGAGCATATCCGTTTCGGTCAGGATAGGATTTTCTATCTTGAGCACACGGCAGTTTTCGGGACGCTCCTCAAGTATATTACCATCCTTGCCTATGTATACACTGGTATCTGTCACTACCTCTTCGCGGATAGCATCAAACGGTGGGTTTGTTACCTGTGCGAAAAGCTGGCGGAAATAATTGAACAGTGAAGGAGAATGCTTGTCAAGAGGCGGCAGCGGGATATCGCTTCCCATTGAAGCAATAGGCTCTGCACCTTTTTCAGCCATAGGAAGTATACTTGTGCGTATATCCTCATATGAATAACCAAATGCCTTTTGCAGTCTTGACAATTCTTCCTTTGTGTATGTCTGAACACCCTTGTTAGGTATATGAAGATCATGCAGACGAACAAGATTTGCGTCCAGCCATTCACCATATGGCTGACGTGAAGCATATGTTGATTTTATCTCATCGTCCTCAATGATACGTCCTTGCTTTGTATCTGCAAGGAGCATCTTACCGGGACGGAGTCTGTCCTTTTTTACTATCTTCTCGGGAGCTATATCTATACAGCCTGTCTCGGAGGAAAGTATGAGGAAACCGTCACTTGTTACGCAGTAACGCGAAGGACGGAGACCGTTTCTGTCCAGAACTGCTCCCATTACCTCACCATCGGAGAAAATGATTGATGCAGGACCGTCCCATGGCTCCATCATAGTTGCATAATACTGATAAAGATCATACTTTGACTTTGAAATAGTCCTGTCATTCTTCCATGGCTCCGGAATTGTTATCATTACAGCAAGAGGAAGCGGCATACCAGACATTACCATAAATTCGAGAGCATTGTCCAGTCTTGCTGAGTCAGAGCCGTTTACATTTATAGCAGGAAGTATCTTGTACATATCATTTTTCAAGGTCTCACAGGTCATGCTCTCCTCACGTGCCAGCATCTTATCTGCGTTTCCTGTTATGGTATTGATCTCACCGTTATGTACAATGAAACGGTTTGGGTGAGCCTTCTGCCAGCTCGGATTTGTATTGGTAGAAAAGCGTGAGTGCACGGTAGCTATTGCGGACTTGAAATCATCGCTCTGAAGATCTTTATAGAATTTTCTCAGCTCATCAACAAGAAACATACCCTTATATACTAAAGTACGGCTGGAAAGTGAACATACATATGTGTTCTCGTTGGAATGTTCAAACTCACGTCTTGCAATAAAGAGCTTTCTGTCAAAATCAAGCCCCTTAGGACATTCCTTGGGACGCTTCACAAAAGCCTGCATGATATACGGCATACTTTCAAGTGCTTTCTGGCCGAGGATCTCCGAAGCTACAGGCACCTCACGCCAGCAGATGAATTCCATGCCGTTCTTCTTTATAATAAGTTCAAAAAGCTTCTTTGCCTGACCGCGTTTCATTTCGTTCTGAGGGAAGAAGAACATTCCCACACCGAAATCACCATTGTCACCAATGTCATAGCCAAGCTTTGCAGTTTCACTGATAAAAAAGCTGTAAGGCATCTGTACAAGTATTCCTACGCCGTCACCTGTCTTGCCTTCTGCGTCCTTACCTGCACGGTGTTCAAGCTTTTCAACGATAGTAAGCGCACTGTCAACAACATATCTTGACTGCTCGCCCTTGATATTTACAACTGCACCTATTCCGCAGTTGTCATGTTCAAATCTGGGATCGTAAAGTCCCTGCTGCTCGTATGGAGCTTCTCTTCTGAAATTGTCCATTTAAGTCACGCCTTTCCGATACGCCTCGCCATTGAACCGTACCGCATAATAAAAAGGACGTTCGTAACAGACAATATGCCTGCTACGAACGTCCTTGTTCTTGAATATAATCTTAGCACTTAAAACCGATGTTGTCAAGAGCATTTTTCAAAAAAACCGTAAAAATAGGCAAAATCGCTCACTTTTGTAAAAAACGCAGTGCTTTTAGCGTTTAAAGCAGCAAAAAAATATAAAATTCCAACAAAGTTCAAAAAAGTGCTTGACAAACCAAAGAGAAAGGGCTATAATGGCATTGTAAACAGCAAGGGAGCTGCGGACGACAAGTCTGTAGCTCTCTTTTTTGTTATTAGTACTAATTCCATACACAAAGGGGTGTATGATGATCTGAATTATCAGAGCATCGTACACCCTTTTGATATTTATGCTGTAACTTATCTTAGGAGGTAATTCTTATGGATTCTCAGACAATCTTACAACAGGCCATGGATGAGACAAACGGTTTAGTCTTTGGTGTATGGTTCCTTATTGGTGCTGCTCTCGTATTCTTTATGCAGGCAGGCTTCGCAATGGTGGAGACAGGCTTCACCCGTGCAAAGAATGCAGGCAATATCATCATGAAAAACTTAATGGACTTCTGTATCGGTACAGTTGTTTTCATTCTCATAGGCTTCGGTCTTCTCTTCGGTGAGGACCTCGTCGGTATAATCGGACAGCCGGGATTTGATATCTTCACTTCCTACGGCTCATTCGACTGGTCAAACTTCGTATTCAACCTTGTATTCTGTGCAACAACAGCTACTATTGTATCAGGCGCAATGGCTGAACGTACCAAATTCTTATCATACTGTGTTTACTCAGCTATCATCAGTGCAGTCGTTTATCCTATAGAGGCTCACTGGGGCTGGGGCGGCGGCTGGCTCAGCCAGTGGGGCTTCCACGATTTTGCCGGTTCAGCACATATCCACATGGTCGGCGGTATCGCAGCTCTCGTAGGTGCAGCTATCCTCGGACCAAGAATAGGCAAGTTCCACAAGACAAAGGACGGCGAGGTTAAGGTAAACGCTATCCCCGGTCACAACCTTACACTCGGTGCTCTCGGATGTTTCATCCTCTGGTTCGGCTGGTACGGCTTCAACGGTGCTGCTTGTACATCTATCGACCAGCTCGGTTCCGTATTCCTTACAACTACAGTTGCTCCTGCAATCGCAACAGTTACTTGTATGATATTCACATGGGTAAAATATGGTAAGCCAGATGTTTCAATGTGTCTTAACGCTTCACTTGCAGGACTTGTTGGTATCACAGCTCCTTGTGATGTAACAGACTGCTTTGGTGCTACAATAGTTGGTATCGTTTCAGGTCTTTTAGTATGCTTCGGCGTATGGTTCTTAGATTACAAACTCCACATCGATGATCCTGTCGGTGCAGTAGCAGTTCACATGATGAACGGTATCTGGGGCACTATCGCAGTAGGTCTCTTGGCAAATCCTGAGGTTCCTGGCTATTCACTGATAGATCAGGACGGAAACCAGCTCGCAGGTCTCTTCTACGGCGGCGGCTTCGGACTTCTCGGCAGACAGCTCACAGGCTTCGCAGCTATAGCAGTATTCACAGCTATCTCAATGGTAATAGTATTCTATGTTATAAAAAAGACTATCGGTCTCCGTGCTTCCGAGCAGGAGGAGATACTCGGTCTTGACGTTACAGAACACGGACTTATTTCCTCTTATGCGGACTTTGCTCCCGCACTTTCAGACATCGGAATGAAGGGTTACACAAAGGACGATGCAAAGAGCGTAAAGAAGGTAGGCACTCCGGGAACACCTGCTGTTCCTGTTGATAAGGCAGTTGAAGTTGAGAACTATTCAGTTCCTTCACCTGACGGTGCAACAAAGCTCACAAACATTGTAGTAGTATTCAAGCAGCAGAAGCTTCAGCAGTTTATTGAAGCTATGGAGGCTATCGACGTAAAGGGCATCACAGTGACTAATGTTTTAGGCTGCGGTATGCAGAACGGACAGAAGAATTACTATCGTGGTGCATCAGTAGAAATGAATCTGCTCCCGAAGGTAAAGGCAGAGATCGCAGTATGTGCAGTTCCTGTAGACAAGGTAGTTGCAGCAGCTAAAGCAGCACTTTACACAGGCAACTATGGTGACGGCAAGATGTTCATTTACGATATAGAGAACGTAATCAAGATACGTACAGGCGAAGAAGGCTACAACGCACTCCACGATTCGGCAGAGTGGGAAAAAGCATAAGCTGACAAGGGCGTCTGCGTACATTATTATCACACAAATCTCCCCGATGTTCGCAGACTGCCTTTATCATAAATGTATTTCAAGGAGCATAAAAGTAAATGTCAAAGTTCATTTTTGTAACAGGCGGAGTCGTTTCGGGACTCGGCAAGGGTATCACAGCCGCTTCACTCGGAAGGCTGCTCAAGCAGCGCGGCTACAAGGTAACTATCCAGAAATTCGATCCATACATCAATGTTGATCCGGGTACTATGTCCCCTTTTCAGCACGGTGAGGTATTTGTTACCGATGACGGTGCCGAGACTGACCTTGACCTCGGACACTATGAGCGTTTCGTGGACGAAAATCTGTCAGTACACTCCAATGTAACTACAGGCAAAATATACTGGAACGTTATCACAAAGGAACGCCGCGGTGACTATCTTGGCGGAACTGTACAGGTCATTCCGCATATCACCAACGAGATAAAGGACAGAGTTTACAGCGCAGCTAAGGAAGCTAATGCAGATGTGGTAATTACAGAGATCGGCGGTACAGTCGGCGATATCGAATCTACTCCCTTCCTTGAGGCAATTCGTCAGGTAGGAACGGAACAGGGGCGTGAAAATGTCTGCTACATACACGTTACCCTTGTCCCCTATATCGCAGGCTCTGAGGAGCTTAAATCCAAACCGACCCAGCACTCTACAAAGGAGCTCCTTTCAATAGGTATACAGCCTGATATCATCGTGTGCCGAACAGAAAAGCGAATTCCCGATGATATGGCTGAAAAGATCGCACTGTTCTGCAATATCCGCAAGGAGGACGTTATCCAAAACCTTACAGCCCCCTCACTTTATGAAGTGCCGCTCTGGCTGGAGGAAGAAGGACTTGCTCACTCGGTATGCCGTCATCTCGGAATAAAGGACAATGATCCCGACCTTACAGAGTGGACAGAAATGGTCCGCCGTGCTGAAGGCGCACACAAAAATGTAACTATAGGACTTGTAGGAAAATATGTAGAGCTCCATGACGCATACCTTTCGGTTGCTGAAGCTCTCAGACACGGCGGTATCGTCAATGACGCTGCCGTTGATATAAAATGGATAGATTCCGAAACGATAACTGCTGAAAACGCAGCAGAGATCTTTTCAGAATGTGACGGACTGATAGTTCCGGGAGGCTTCGGTCATCGCGGAGTAGAAGGCATGATCGAGACTATACGCTATGCCCGTGAAAATAAAGTACCATTCTTCGGCATATGTCTTGGTATGCAGATGTCGGTAATTGAATTTGCACGTAATGTATGCGGTCTGAACGGTGCAAATTCGGGTGAATTCGGCGAAACTCCCTACGCTGTCATAGATATTATGGACGAGCAGAGAAACATCTCTGAAAAAGGCGGTACAATGAGGCTGGGACTTTACCCCTGCAAGCTTACAGATAATTCAAGATGCCGCAGCATCTACGGCGATGAGCTCATATATGAACGTCACCGCCACCGCTATGAGTTCAACAATGAATACCGCAAAATACTTACTTCAAACGGACTCCATATTGCAGGTCTTTCACCCGATGAAAAGCTCGTTGAGATAGTTGAACTGCCCGACCACCCATGGTTCGTCGGAGTGCAGTTCCACCCCGAATTCAAATCAAGACCAAATAAACCGCACAAGCTGTTTGCGGACTTTATAAGAGCATCGCTCGAAAAATAAATCATTATTAATCAGGAGGAATTAACAATGGAAAAGATAACAGATTACTTTGGATCAATGGTATTCGATGACAGAATTATGAAGGCTACACTTTCCGAAAAGGTATACAAGAGCCTTAAAAGAACTATCGACAGAGGTACTCCGCTCGATATTTCTGTAGCAAATGCAGTTGCAGCCGCTATGAAGGACTGGGCTATCGAAAAAGGTGCAACTCACTATACACACTGGTTCCAGCCAATGACAGGTGTTACAGCAGAAAAGCACGACAGCTTTATCTCGCCTGCACCTGACGGACGTGTGATCATGGAGTTTTCAGGCAAAGAGCTTGTAAAGGGTGAGCCAGATGCTTCATCATTCCCTTCGGGCGGACTCCGTGCTACATTTGAAGCAAGAGGTTACACAGCATGGGATCCTACTTCATATGCATTCATAAAGGACGGCACACTGTATATCCCTACAGCCTTCTGCTCCTACACAGGTGAAGCACTTGATAAAAAAGTACCTCTTCTCCGCTCAATGGAAGCTATCAACAAGCAGGCACTCCGTGTTCTTAAGCTCTTCGGCAACACAAGTGTAAAGAGCGTAAAAACATCAGTTGGTCCGGAGCAGGAATACTTCCTCGTTGACCGTGATATGTGGAAGAAGAGAAAAGACCTTATCATGACAGGACGTACCCTCTTCGGTGCAATGCCTCCAAAGGGACAGGAAATGGACGACCACTACTTCGGCTCTATCAAGCCAAGAGTTGCCGAGTACATGGCTGATCTCGACAAGGAGCTGTGGAAGCTTGGTATCCTTGCTAAAACAAAGCACAACGAGGTTGCTCCTGCACAGCATGAGCTTGCACCTATTTATGATACAACAAATATTGCAGCTGACCACAACCAGCTCACTATGGAAGTAATGCAGAAGGTGGCTCTCCGCCACAATCTGGTTTGCCTCCTTCACGAGAAGCCCTTCGCCGGCGTAAACGGCTCAGGTAAGCACAACAACTGGTCTATCTCAACAGATCAGGGCGAGAACCTTCTTTCTCCCGGTGAAACACCTGCTGAGAATGCACAGTTCCTGCTGTTCCTTGCAGCTGTTATCAAGGCTGTTGACGACTATCAGGATCTTCTGAGATTGTCCGTTGCAACTGCAGGCAACGATCACAGACTTGGTGCTAACGAAGCTCCTCCTGCTGTTATCTCTATCTTCCTCGGCGACGAGCTCACAGCAGTTCTGGACGCTATCGAGGCTGATAAGCCCTACGGCGGCACTAAGAAAGAAAAAATGCAGCTTGGCGTTGATGTTCTGCCTAAGTTCAGCAAGGATTCAACTGACCGTAACAGAACTTCCCCATTCGCATTTACAGGAAACAAGTTCGAGTTCCGTATGCTTGGTTCTTCCAACAGCATTTCATGCGCTAATATCCACCTCAATGCTGCTGTAGCAGAGGTTCTCAAACAGTTTGCAGATAAGCTCGAAAAGGCTAAGGACTTCAACAAGGCTCTCCACGACCTTATCAAGAAAACTATCAAGGATCACAAGCGTATAATCTTCAACGGCAACGGATATGATGATGCATGGATAAAGGAAGCTGAAAAGCGCGGTCTTATGAACTTAAAGACAACCGCAGATGCTATGCCTCATATCTGTGACAAGAAGAACATTGATATGCTTACCTCACACGGTATCTTTACAGAAGCCGAAATCTATTCACGCTGCGATATCATGCTTGAAAACTACATCAAGACAGTAAATATTGAGGCTGTTACAATGGTAGATATGGCACGCAAGGAAATAATCCCTGCTGTTGCAAAATTTGCGGCTGACACAGCTTCCGCAGTATCCGTAAAGAAGAGCGTATCAAAGGCAGCCTGCAAGTACGAAAGCAAGCTTGTTACAGAGCTTTCAGAGCTTATAGACGAAATGGACGCAGCAACAACAAAGCTTGAAGCAGCAGTTTCCAAGCTCAAGGATATAAACGAGATCATCCCTGCTTCCGAATTTGTTCGCGATACCATGCTCCCTGCTATGGAGAAGCTCCGCAGCTCAGCTGACAAGGCTGAAACAATGACTGCTGAGGATTACTATCCGTTCCCGACATATGATAAGCTCCTTTTCGGAGTTTGATGCTCCTCTTGAATACCTCAAGTAATATATATAGTAAAACAGCCGCTGATCAATATGATCGGCGGCTGTTTTGCCTCATTGCAAGCAGAATATTTGGTGTTAATCAACAAAATATATTGACTTATAAGCAAAAATGAGGTATAATGATATAAACAAAAATATATATCATATAATTGAAAGAAGGCGGATCAAATGTATGTACAAGGAAAATGCTACAAATGCGGAGGATTTCTTGCTGTTGATGAGACTCAGGACGCTTCTATCTGCCCTTTCTGCAACAAAGCATTTGTTGTACAAAAGGCTATAAGCAGCTTTAAAGGCTCGTCCGCTCAGGATATCATCAATAAAAAAACTTCTTACAATTATGACAGTGACTTCGTAGTGGAGAGAAGCGTACTTGTCCGCTATAACGGTTATACCAAAAGTGAAATAAGGATCCCCGATGGAATATCTGTCATCGGCGAGATGGCATTTCAGGGCATGAACAATATAGAGTCCGTATATATTCCAGAGGGTGTTGAGCTTATAAATGAAGGAGCTTTTTCGGGCTGCAAAAATCTCAGATCAATACAGATATCCGAAGGAGTTGAAAAGATCGACATAGATGCATTCAACGGCTGTATAAGCTTAAAAAGCATAAGCTTTCCCGACAGCATAAAAAATATCGAAGCAGGTGCTCTTGCAGGCTGTACAAGTCTTGAGACCGTAAATATACCTAAGAATACGGAATTGCTCCCATGGAGGATATTCGAGGGGTGCACGAGTCTGAAATACATAAGCATCCCCCAAAAAGTAAAAACCATTGAGGACTACGCATTTGCCGAGTGCATGAGTCTTGAAAGCATCAGCTTTGAATGTATGCATTCAGGCGATGATCCCACCTTAGGTCTTAAAAGGATAGGCATGAATGCTTTCAGGAACTGCTCTGATCTTAGCAGTATAAATATCCCCGAAACAGTCGAATATATCGGAAATCAAGCTTTCAGAGGCTGCTCGGGGCTGAAAAAGCTCGTTATCCCCAAAAGCGTAAAGGCAATTTACCCATTCGCCTTTGCAGACTGTACAGAGCTTGAGCAAGTCACATTTACAGGAGATACTGAGCTTTACAAAGGCAGCAATCCATATAAATACGGAAAAAATCCCGCTACCTTTTATAATTGCCCCAAACTGCTTAATGTCAGCTACAGCAAAGTGCAGAAGAATTACTGGGCATTTCCGGCATATACCAAGGCTCAGGAACCCATTAATATCGAAAATGGCAGATGCAGATACTGCGGCGGAGAATTCAAAGGCATATTTGAAAAGGTCTGCTCCGTTTGCAAGGCACATAAGGACTATTAAATCTCATACATATGAAAAAGCCCGTATCAACGGGCTTTTTTGTTATTTCATCTTACATCGTAATAAAACTTATCTGCGGCTTTTCTGTCTCTGCCTGTAAATATAGCCTTTGTAAGCTTGCGGTCTTTCAGCAGATACCAGTCTCCAAATTCATCGAACTTTCGGCTTGAAGTAATAACACGGGACTTTTTAAGAGTTCCGTATTTTTTTTCGCATTTTTTGCCAAGAGTCTTCAAACGCCTTGCAAAGTCCATATCCTCCAGACTTACCAGACTTTCATCAAAACCGCCTATCTTATCAAAATCCCTGCGCCTGCACCAGAACATAGTTCCCGAAAGCATACCGCCGCTTTTTATCATTACAGGGATAAGCTTTACAGCAACATACGCAGTAGAAACTGCTATACCAAGGGACATACGGTCAAACTTAGGCATTGCACCTCCGCCGATATACTTGCCTGAGTAAAGAAGCTTCTTTATCTCAGTAAAAGTGCTCTTTGTCATAATGCTGTCAGCATCTATAGTAACGATGATCTTACCGCATGAAGCCTTAACACCGGCATTTCTTATACTGCTTATACACCTGTCCTCATTCTCAATGACTAAAGCTCCGTAATGCTCGGCAACAACGGCGGTCCTGTCGGTACAACGATTGGCAACTACCACTATCTGCACCTTATCGTTTATCTCTTTTGCCGCACGTTTTATTGAACGCAGACACTTACCAATATACTTTTCCTCATTATGTGCAGGTATGATCACCGAAAATATTGTATTCATTTTTGCAGCACCTCATTGTCAAATTGTACCATAAAAAGCGATGTGTTATGGTATATCGTCCGATTACAGGAAGCACCATGACTAAAAGCGCTATATATCAGTTCTTTGCTTCCCTTTTCAATCTGAATTCAACAGATCGTTTCAGATAGCCGAGATAATCCTCATCTCTGCACATAGCCTTTCCGATATCATCGGAAAGCTTTGCAACGGGTCTTCCGTTTACATACTGCAGCTTTATAACGATATTCAGAGCCTTTTCCTCTGTATCATTCGAGCAGAATGTACCTATACCGAAGGATACCTTTGTTTTATCGCAGAAATAGTCATAAAGCTTCTGAGCTCTGTCAAAATCAAGGCTGTCACTGAACAACAGCAGCTTTGTTTTAGGATCAACTCCGTACTTCTTATAGTGAGCTATCATCTTTTCGCCCCACTCATAAGGATCACCGCTGTCATGGCGTACACCTGTATAGTTATTGACCATAGAACGGTTGAAATCAAGCAGGAAAAGATCAGTTGTTACCGTATCCGTAAGAGCAGTACCGTTATCTCCGTCGTATTCGTCATACCAATCCTTCATTGCATAGTGATTTGTATAAGCAAGGGGTATAGAGTCGATGCCTTGGTACATCTGAACGAATTCGTGTGCATAAGTACCGATAGGAGTTACATTGTACTTCATTGCAAGGTAAACATTTGAAGTACCTACGCAATTCTTTGTTTCTGTAACAAATCTCTTTACAACAACGTCCTCCCACTCACGTGAAAGTCGTCTGCGGCAGCCGAACTCAGCAAACTTGAATGTATAAGTGCCATCGTTCATTGCCTTTATCTTAGCGTCAAGACGCTCCTCGGCAGACTTTTTCAGTTTTTCGTAGTCAAACTTCATACGGAAGTAGACCTCATTGATAATTTCAAGGAGATATATCTCAAACTGCATAGCCGAGAAAAGCGGACCGTTTACCTCTATTACAAGCTCTCCGTCCTTCAGCTCAGCAGTTACGTAATCGCGGATAGGTCTCCATAATCTGAGGAATTCCACATAGTCATCCTTTATAAAGCGTATGGAACGTAGATAATCAAGCTCCTCTTTTTTGAAGGTAAGCGTACAGAGGTGATCTATCTGCTCATTTATCTCCTGCACCATTTCAGGTGTAAATACAACGTCCTTATTGCGGCACTTGAAGAAATACTGTCCGCAGAGATCCGTATGCTTGTGGAAAATGACCTGATCCATATTGAATTTGTACAGGTCTGTATCAAGTAATGAAATAACGATAGGTTCGAGTTTCATAGCTATCTCCTTTCCGAATTATAAAATATCTATCTGACAGCTTCTCATAGTTTCAATTGCAGCGTTGTGCTTTTCGGGAGTTACGCCTGCACAGCACTTTTCATCTACAGCGATCGGTACTTCGGGGAAGCTTGCTTTAAGTAGCAGCGTATTGCTTACAACGCATATATCCGTGCACAGCCCAATAAGCTCTATGCTGAACTCTTCGCTGCCTGCTGCTTTTTTTATAAGCTCGGGGAGCTTTACAGAACCGAATGTATACTTCTCCACAGGAGTAAAGCCCTTGCTATTCAGAGCAGCTGAGATATCCTTGTTGAGCTGCCAGCCCTCAGTACCCTTTATGCAATGCGGTACGGGCAGCTTTTTACCTTCTGCGGTATCCATATAGTCATCAAAGTGAGTATCAAAGGTTGCGAATATCTCACCGTCAAAGCCTTTTATCTTTTTTACAGCAGCAGGAACTATTTCACAAGCTTCCTTAGATCCGAGAGCTCCGTCAATGAAGTCCTTCTGCATATCGACTACGATCAAAAACTTTTTCATTATCTCATGACCTCCTATGAAAAAATATTATAACTCAATTATACCTCACTCATCATGTGGGAGTCAAGTATAATTTGTTAACCTTTATTTAATTACGACCTTATCATACATATCTGTTATTTCTATTATGATAATATCATAAAAACAATAAGATGTCAAGAGCTTTTTGAAATAATTTTCAGATTTTTTTATTTTTCAAAAATACGACCTATTTGTTAAAACTCTGTAAAATAGCTTGACATTTCATTTGTAAAATGATAATATAGCTATGGGATAAGGGATTATATTATCAATAATATTTTGCATACGCAGGTGGGGACCTGACACAGTTATTATCCGTAATAAGGTAAAACTGTAACGTATGTATTATTAATACGTGTGTGATACGCTCCTATGGTAACCTTATCCTAAGAGCGTATTTATTTTTTAGGAGGTATAGGGATGAAAAAAACTATCAGAAAAACAACAGCATTTATTCTTGCACTTACTTTTGTATGCGGCGGTATCAGCACATACAATGGCGGATCTATACTTATCAGACCGACATTGACAGCAAATGCAGAAAATGACTCAACAGTATCATACGACATTTATACATACACCCTCACATTAAAGGGAAATGTTGTAGCTCAAGATGTAAAAAATTGTTATTATTTAGGAGCTTATACTGTCGTTGCAGAAGAAGGAACAGTCCTTCCCGAAGATTGTTCGGAGTTATTTAAAAACTTTGAATTTACTGAAAAAATAGACCTTAGCAAGGCTGATACAAGCAAAGTAAAAAATATGAGCGGTATGTTCTCAGGCTGTAAAAAGCTCAAAACTCTCGATGTTTCAAACTTTGACACCTCTAATGTTACGCAGATGGATTGTATGTTCAACAACTGCCCAAAACTTACAGCTCTTGATGTATCAAAATTTGATACTTCTAATGTTACATCTATGAGTTATATGTTCTCAGGCTGCGAAGCTTTAACTGCTCTTGATGTTTCAAACTTTGACACTTCTAATGTTACGCAAATGAATAGTATGTTCGACGACTGCACCAAACTTACAGCTCTTGATGTTTCAAATTTTGACACTTCTAATGTTACATCTATGAGTTATATGTTCTCAGGCTGTAAAAAGCTCACAACTCTCGATGTTTCAGACTTTAACACTTCTAATGTTACATCTATGAGTTATATGTTCTCAGGCTGTGAAAGTCTGACAACTCTTGATGTTTCAAACTTTGACACTTCTAATGTTACATCTATGAGTTATATGTTCTCAGGCTGCAAAGCTTTGACTGCTCTTGATGTTTCAAACTTTGACACTTCTAATGTTACATCTATGAGTTATATGTTCTCCGACTGCGAAGCTTTAACTGCTCTTGATGTTTCAAACTTTGACACTTCTAATGTTACATCTATGTTTTATATGTTCTCATGTTGCAAAAGTCTGACTGCTCTTGATGTTTCAAACTTTGACACTTCTAATGTTACATCTATGAGTTATATGTTCTCAGGCTGTAAAAAGCTCACAACTCTCGATGTTTCAAACTTTGATACTTCTAATGTTATGTATATGAATTACATGTTTTCAAACTGCGATGGCCTTGCAGCTCTTGATGTATCCAAATTTGATACCTCCAATGTCGTAGGAATGGAAAGTATGTTCCAATACTGCGTAAAGCTTAAAGTTCTTGATGTATCTGGCTTCAACACTTCAAAGGTTGTGGATATGAGATATATGTTTGATATGTGTACCGAACTTCCGGTTCTTGATGTATCCAAATTTGATACTTCTAATGTTGTGCAAATGAATGGTATGTTCCACGGCTGTGGAAAGCTTACAGAGCTTGATGTATCTAATTTCAATACTTCAAAAACATACGATATGTCTTATATGTTTGAATATTGCCAAAGCCTTACTTCTCTCGATGTGTCAGGCTTTAATACATCATATGTATCAGATATACATGGAATGTTCTGGAATTGTAAAAGCATTACATCTCTTGATGTCACAAACTTTGATACTTCCAATATAACAGATATGAAGTATATGTTCTCAGGCTGCAAAGCTCTGACATCTCTTGATGTTTCAAACTTTGATACTTCTAATATTACAAATATGGCTCGTATGTTTTCAGACTGCAAATCACTGAAATCTCTTGATCTATCAAGCTTCAACACATCAAAACTTACTGATATGTTCGGAATGTTTGAAAACTGTGAGAATTTAAAAACTATCTATGTCGGTAACGGCTGGACTACTGCTGCTGTTAAAAAAAGCGAAATAATGTTTGCTAATTGTTCAAGTCTTACTGGCGGCAACGGGACTGTATATGACGAAAGCAATGAGCCATTAGAATATGCTCGTATAGATACAGAAAAAACTCCAGGTTATTTTACACTAAAGGAAGGAAACGTTAACTCCGAGCCTGAAGTTACAAAAGCAGGCGATGCAAACTGTGACGGAAATGTTGATATGTCAGACATTGTTCTTATAATGCAGTCTCTTGCTAATCCTAACAGGTATGGTTTAGGCGGCACGGACGAAAAAGCTCTTACTGAGCAGGGCTCTGTAAACGGCGATGTCGATAAAAATGTAAGCGGCATAACCGCAAATGATGCACTCAAAATACAGCAGTTCCTTCTCGGAAAGATCAAAAGCTTTTAAAATATTCCACAGAGCCGATAATGATCGGCTCTGTTTTTTTATAGCTATTATTGCATAAACTTCTAAAATGTGATAAAATAATTATAATATTATTTTTAGGGGGTAATCAAATGAACCAGCATACAAGATTTAATCTTCCCATATGTCTTGCAGTTGAAGAGGACGCTTTTTTTCACTCCGATGAGATAGCAAAGAGATACATTCCCGAGATAATCGGACAGAAGACTATCATCATCTCCGAGGAATTCCTCATTGGCATATATAAGGAGAAGATAACGGATATAAGCCATGATTTCGGCAATGCAGAAATAGTAGCAATGAACAGTGCAAGCTTTGACGAGGCTGTTGCAATTGCCAAAAAGGTCTGCGTGGAAGATGTAAAGGTCATAATCGGCATAGGCGGCGGAAGAGTCCTTGATACCGCCAAATACGCTGCTCATATCAGCAAAGCTGTATATATATGTATGCCCACCTCTCTTAGTAACGATTCACTTGCTTCTCCTTTTTCTGTGCTTGAGACCTACGGCAAGGCACGTAAGACATTTGCCTGCAAGATACCGACTGCTATCATAGTCGATACAAATATGATAATAAACGCACCCGAGGGTCAGACGCTTTCTGGTATCGGTGATACTATCGCAAAGCATACGGCTCTTTTCGACTGGAAGCTGTCGGCAGCAAAGACAAATTCCCGTGTTGACGACTTCGCTTACGCCCTCAGCCGTATGAGCTACGACTCGGTTTATCACTGCGATGAAAAGGACATGAAAAGCCGTGTATTTATCCGTATCCTTTCAAGAGCCCTCGTTATGGGCGGACTTGCAATGGAAATAGCAGGCTCTTCCCGTCCGTGCAGCGGCAGTGAGCACCTTTTCGCCCACGCCGTTGAGGAGTACTACCCCGATGTTAAAATTTCCCACGGACTTGCAGTTGCTCTCGGAAGTATACCCGCCTGTATTTTTCAGGGACAAAGCCCGCAGGGACTCCTTGATTTCTTCAGAACATATAAGCTTGACATCAATCCCGAGTCCTACGGCATTACAATGGATATGTTCGCGGATATCTGGGAGAAAGCACGCACTGTCAGAACAGGCAGGATAACAATACTCGATGATGTAAAGCCCGACAGAGCACAGCTCGATGAAATATACAGCAGAATGGTGGAGGGAATATGAAAAAAGGATTGATATTTGATATGGACGGCACTCTCTGGGACTCCTCTGAAAACGTTGCCGCTTCATGGACAGAAATAGTCCGCAAAACCGAACACAAGATCCCTGATATTACCAAAGAGGACGTTATGGGAGTAATGGGACTTACTATGGATAAAATAGCTGACAAGCTTTTCGATGCTCTTTCAAAAGAAGAACGCATGAAGCTCCTTGAACTGTGCTGCGAGAATGAAAACAATTATCTCTTAAAGCACGGCGGAGTTCTTTATCCCGACCTTGAAAAAACTCTGATACGCCTTAAAGAGAAATATCATCTGTATATCGTAAGCAATTGTCAGACAGGCTATATAGAGACCTTTCTTGAACATTACGGCTTCGGAAAATACTTTGACGATATCGAGTGCTACGGCAATAATCTCAAAAGCAAGGGTGATAATATCGCACTCGTAGTCAAGAGGAACAAGCTTGACAAGGCATGGTATGTAGGTGATATACAGGGCGACTATGATGCAACTATGGAGGCAGGCATAGACTTTATACACGCTTCATACGGCTTCGGAAAAATAAAGCAGACCGTCCCCGAGCTTGCACAATTCAGTGATCTGCCCGAGCTTATGGAAACTCTAAATTAAAATGAAAAAAAAGTCAAAAAAAGTTCCAAGAAAAAGAAAACCAGACTGCACCTCCCATGGTGACGCTCAGCTGACACTTGTCGTGGTCATGCTGATATTTATTGCGATTTATTTCATGGTAGTCTTTTTCTTATGCCTGAAACGCCATGTCCCCTACAGTCAGTTCCTCAGTGAGCTTGATATACGGACTATTTCTCCGTATGTAATCGCTTTCTCACTAATAGCCGTGCTGGCATTTATAAATTGGATAGTTTACAGGATAAAATGCCATGTTATCATCAGTAAGGGTATCTGCCATAAAAATGCCGAGCTTATTGATTATGATACTGTACGCAAAATAGGCGATAGATCAAACTATTATTCCTATAAGGCAAAGCTCCCTGACGGACGCATCATAAAGACCGAAAGATATATGTTCAACAATTACTATGAGCTTACACATAAACGTTGTACTGTATACGAATACAATGGGAAATATGTATGCAGGGATTTCAAGTGAAAACTGAGAAAAGTATTGACATTCGGCAGTTTATGATCTATAATGTAGTCAGAAATACATTTATATGTATTTCATAATTTTGTTTTAAGGAGAAGTTGTTTGAAAAATAATAACAGAACTGAGATAGCAGCGTAAACGGGTGGTTTGCGAATATACTATCTCACACAAACCTCCCGTGTCTTGTCAGCTAATTCAGGAGGAATAAAAAATGAATAAATTTGACTGCATCATTCGTAAGGAAACTAAAAACGACTACCGCGAGGTTGAAAATATCGCACGGGAAGCATTCTGGAATTTAAGCCAACCCGGCTGCTTTGAGCATTATTTCATACACATAATGAGAGGCCATGCAGATTTTATCCCCGAACTTGACTACGTCATCGAGATTGACGGAAAAGTCGTGGCTAATGTTATGTACTGCAAGGCAACACTCACAGATGAGCAAGGCAACGTAAAGCCCGTAGTTACTATGGGCCCGCTCTGCGTACTTCCAGAATATCAGCGCAGAGGATTCGGTAAAGCACTTCTTGCCCACACATTCAGGATAGCAGAAGAAATGGGATATGATACTGTTATTAACTTCGGAAATCCCGATAATTACGTATCCAGCGGCTACAAAAGCTGCAAGAAATATAATGTCTGCTTTGATGGAGATGTGTTCCCTGCCGCTTTGCTGGTAAAAGTTCTTAAAGAAGATGCTCTTGACGGGCGCAAATGGTTCTATCATCCCAGCGATGTTGACAAGCCCTGCGATGATGAAAAAGCTGTGGAGGAGTTCGACAAGCTGTTCCCGCCTAAGGAAAAAGGCTGGCAGCCAAGTCAGGAGGAATTCTACATTCACAGTCATTCCACTATAACGTGGTAAGCATATAACAAAAAGCCGGCAGATAATCTGTCGGCTTTTTCTTATCATATGAAAACAGCCTGACGAAATGTCAGGCTGTAATATTTACATCTGTGCGTTGAAAAGAGCTGCAAGCTCGTAAACAACATCATCGCTGTCCGCATCTATGTATACTGCTTCGTTGATCGAAGAAAGATCCTTTAATGAGTCAATATCCTCGTTATATCCGATAGTGTAGATCGGTATGCCGTAGAAATCAACGATATCTGCGGCTGTTCTGTAGTCATATCCCTCGTTGCACTGTCCGTCGCTGAGAAGGAATATCATTGCCTTTGCATCGGGAACAGACTGCTTATACTGGTTTATAAGGTCAACACCTACCAGCAGAGCATCATATGTTGCGGTATTTCCGCCTGTTCTCATTCTCTCTACTGCGCCTGCAAAGTAGGACTGCTGTTCAAGAGTGAACTGTGATATGGGAAGCTCTAATGTAACATTATCGCTGTATGAAAGAAGTCCTACATAGTTATCGGGCTTTATGTTCTTTGAAGCTTCAAGGAGAGACTCCTTTAATCTTGCAAGAGGATCACCACCCATACTGCCGGAAACATCTGCAATAAACAAAGCAACTGTAGGTGTGCCGGAGTCCTTTTCTTCCTTCCACAGACGCTGTGCACTTATTATATCGGAACCGCTGAGCTTTGATGTGTTAAAGCTGAATGAATTATCCGGATCAAATCCGTATTCCCTTGCATGAGCCTGAGGTCCTTCACTGAGTGCATATTTCAGGAATGAAGAAAGTGCTTCCTGCTGATCCGCTGTAAGATCGCCTACACTGTAAAGCGGATTGCTGTGCTTATAGCCGAAAGGAATAAAATCATAGCCTCCCTTTAATACAGCACTGTTTGTGTAAGCCTGATACTCTACAACACCTGCCTGAAGAGTTCCGCTCTGCATAGCATTTACCATCTGATCGGTGGTATAGCATACAAAAGGTATTCCCTTCTGGAGCTGCTGGAACTTTCCGATAGAAGCACTGCTGAGCATATCACTGCCGTCAAAGTGCTGGAGCGCATTTACAAGGAAGTTAAGACCTGTAGCAGATGTATAAGGATATGTATATCCCATCTGGAGATCACCGCTTACGACCGCGTCAACTATAGTCTCAAAGTTAACAGCACCTGCTTTTGAGTTAAGTGCAGATGCAGCAGAACGTGAGATCGCAATTCCTGCAACGTTGGATACAAGTGATTCTGCTTCAAGCTTGAGCTTTGCACCGTTTTCAGATGCAAGCTCGCCGAATAGCTCGTTTGAAGGGGTATATGCCTGTGGGATATATACATTATTTGTGATGTAATCGCAGGAAGCACCCGAAGGTATGCTTCTTACGCTTATAGAGACCGTCTTTCCGTTTGAAAGGCGGTTTCCCTGTCTGTTGAATTCCTCAGCTGTCTCATTGAGCCAGCCGTTGTTGTTCTTTCCTGCCTTTTCAGATGTTGAGAATATCTCAATATCAACATCGCCTGTACCCTCAACTGTAAGCGGATACTTTGTATTGATATTAGGAAGATTTGCTGCTCCCTTATCTGAATAATCCACAGTTCCCTTTACCTTCTCGGCATTCACTACCTTTATATTTTTAAGACAGTTATCAAGGCTCTGGGTAATATCCTTCTGCGGAACAGAAGTCTTTTTAGCTTCCTTCTTTGATGAATTGCTGTTTATGACCGCAATTATAAGTATCATCGTTACCAGCGCACCTATAACAGCAATTATAACGGGTGATTTGCTTTTGTTCATTATACATCCTCACTTTCCATTTCTTTCTTATAATCATGTATAGACTCTATTATCAGGCTTAAAGATTTGATCTCGGTATTCTTTCTTTCGCTGTCTGTAAGCTGTGAGACCTCAATAAGCAGATTGGTGTAATCATTAAGTATCTTTTCATTTCTTCCTGTAAGCATTCTCAGATAATCCTTATGGATATTGAGCTCTCCGTTATGTGAAGCAGACTGGATTATGGCAGTTCTTTTCATAAAAAGGAGCATATTGCTAAGCATTACCGACTGGATATCCTGATTTACGAGCTCATAAACTCCTGCGCCGTCACTTATAGTATTAAGAGTTGCGGATTTCTTCTGAAATACCTCCCACTGCTGTATAAGCCTTGAGGCTTCCTGACGACAGGGCGCATAGTCTTTAAGATCTTTCATTACTCCGATATAATCCTCGGGCTGATTTAACGATTCAAAGGTATGCTCGTCTATTATGTACGCTCGCTGAAAAGCCTTTCTTCCAAGGCTGGCAGCTTTGATAAAATAATAATTACCCCATGACAGAAGTGCAACTGTCGCAATTATCACTATTATCGACAATACTGAATAATCAAGCAGATCGGTACAGCCGAACAGCAATACCGATATCACAGCAACAGCTACATTAAATATTATCTGTCCCAAATATTTTTTCAATGCTATCCCCCCATATCATGTTGTTTGAAAAAGCATATTTTATATATTATATATCAAAATTGTCAAAATGTCAATTATACATAGATCCAAAAACTTGTTTTCACAGGCAGAAGATGTCTCTTTTTATAAGCTGAGCCGTATTCATTAGTGAATACGGCTTTTCATTTATAATTCTATTGTTCGCGTAGCTATTTTCTCACGAAATCTCACATCATGCTCTACAAAAAGCATAGTGGGCTGATATTCCAGCAGCAGCTGTTCAAGCTGTATCCTTGAGAAAACATCAATATAATTCAAGGGTTCGTCCCATATATAGATATGTGCAGGCGTAAGCAGACTTGCTGCAATAAGGACTTTCTTTTTCTGTCCCTCGGAATACTCCGAAATATCCTTTGAAAGCTGTACACGGTCGAGATCAAGATCACGCAGTACAGTGCTGAACATACTCCTGTCAAGTCCGCGTTCTTCGCAGAATTCCTCGATTTTACCGCAAAGTCCCCTGGTATTCTGGTCGATATAGGATATTACCAGTCCCGAAGCGATATCACAAGTCCCCGTTTCTTTTGTATTTCCGATAATATCGCTATATCCTGCTTTTCTCAGTATAGCCTTGATAAGGGTCGATTTTCCGCAGCCATTGCTGCCGTGAAGAGCGATTCGCTCGCCCCCTTCAATATTAAAGCTAATACCGTCAAGGACAGATGACTCAGAATTATCATATTTCAGACTATAGTCAGCAAGGCATATCAGATTTTTCCTGTAATGGGTAAGCTTTTCCAGCTTCAGCTGCTTCATTCTTTCTATATCGCTGAGAAGCCCCTCCTTTTCCTCTATCCGGCGGTCGATGCGCTTTTCCATACTCTTGACTCTGCTCTGCATTTTCTTGGTTTTAGCACCGATAAACGAGCGTGAAGAGATACATCGGTCATTTTCCTTTATGGGGTCAAAGCCTATCTTTGTACGCTCATTTTTATCAGCCCATTCAGAGTTTTTCCTTGCAGCCTGTTTCAGCTTGCGTATCTCTTTTTTATGCTTTTCGTTCTCAGCAAGCGCAAAGCTGTCCTTACGCTGCTTATTCTCCCACCATACTGAGAAATTGCCGCTCTGCACCTCTATGCTTTTTCGGTTGAGCACCAGTACATGGTCGATACAGGCATCAAGCAGGTCGCGGTCATGGGATACAAGGATAAAGCCTTTCTTGCCCGAAAGATACTCCTTCACCTTTTCTCTTGCCTCAAAGTCCAGATGATTAGTTGGCTCGTCTATGAGCAGGAATTCGTTCTCACCCGAGAAAAGCACCGCAAGAAGCACCTTTGTCTGCTCACCAAGACTGAGAGTACAAAAGCTTCTGTAGAGTATGTCCGCAGTCTCACCAAGCTTTTCAAGCTCGCATATGATACGCCATTCCTCGCAATCGTTCCTGAGCTCATATATCAGCTCAGCACCTGTCATAGCTATCTGACTTTCGTTAATGTGATAAGGAAAATACTCAAATCTCACGGAAGCAGCTATAGTTCCTCTGTATTGATATTTCCCCAGCAGAAGATCAAGGAATGTTGTCTTACCCTTGCCGTTTCTGCCTATAAAGCCCAGCTTCCAGTTAGTATCGACCGAAAAAGAAACATTCTCGAATATATTATCATAGCTTCCTTCATAATAAAATGTCAGATCGTTGACTCTTATCTGTGACATAAAAATTCCTCCTTCCATGATCCTGTACATAAAAAACAGAACCAATTGCTGCCAAACAGTTCCATTACATACTTATAACCTCATGGGCGGAGGGGCAACATCACAATACAATTATACTTTACAATTATACTGTGACATATATACGCAAAAAAGAGGTTATGAGAACATAATCCACTTTTGGCAACATGATAAGACAGTACGGCAAATTCCACACTGTCAAGTAATTATTCATGTGTTCAAAAGCAGATTATCTTTTCATCCTGACACCTCTCTTTGGATTTTTTTATATTGTAACATACCCACAATGATTTGTCAAGTACAATAGACATAAAAGGCAGTATCCCGCATTCAATGCAGGATACTGCCATATTTCATTATAGATCAATCAGTTTATTCAGCCGCACTCACACGTACAGGCTCAGCAACAGGCTTGAAGTCTGCACCGTATGTAAGTCCGTAGCCCTTTTCGAGCCAGCACTTGTCAGTCCCTATCTGATCTACCGACTCATACCACGGTGAAGGAAGCTTGCCCTTGAAATCAGCACAGCCGCAGAGAACGTCCGAAACGCCCTTACCCTCAGAGCCCGGGAGATAGCACATTACCACACTGTCAGAGCTTTCATAATCTGCCTTGTCGAGTATTACCTGTCTGCCTGCAACGATACAGGTAACAGTTGGCTTTCCAAGCTTCTTTGCTTCATCAAAAGCCTTTCTGTTCTTTTCAAGTCCCAGCTTGCCGCAAAGCTCCATATCCTCGGTATCGCCGTTCCACTCGGAATATACCTGCTCGCCCACAACGTTCACTACAACATCTGCCTTATCAGCCTCTTTTGGATTGGTAATAACAGTTATACCATAAGACTCGGCATAGGTCTTGAATGCTTCAAGTATGGTAGTAACACCCTGTATCTTCTTTGTAAAGCTCTCAGCCCAGTCAAGAGTCCAGCCGCCGCACTGCACGCTTGCATCATCGGAAGCAGGACCTATGATATATACGGAAGAGCCGCTCTTTATGGGAAGTACATCATTTTCATTTTTCAGCAGTACAAGGCTCTCCTCGACCAGCTTTTCAGCTAACTTCCTGTATTCAACAGATCCAACGTCCTTCTGCTTTGTTGTCAAGTTCTCGAACATCGGATCATCAAAATATCCGTTATCCTTCTTGACCTTTATGATACGTGTAACGGCATCATTGACACGCTCCTCGGATATCTCACCATTCTCTACCGCATCAATGATTATATCTCTTGCCTCTTCAAAGCTGTTCGGCTCCATGAGCATATCAATGCCCGCATTTATAGCAGCTATGACCTGTTCATCATAGCTCTTATCGGGAATATTCTTTATTGACTCCCAGTCGCTGACGATAAAGCCATCAAACCCCATTTCTTCCTTTAGCATCATTATATACTTCTTGTTCTCATGCATTTTGACACCATTGAGAGAAGCATGGCTTATCATAATAGTCTGTGTGCCTGCATCTATCATGTCCTGATATACTTTAAGAAGCTTTTCTATATCTGCATCTGAAAGTGTTGCGTCACCTCGGTCAATAAGTCTGTCAACGAACTCATTACCGTTCATCGAGTCCTCACCTGTACCGTAAGCAGCACTGCCTTCAGCAAAGAAGTGCTTAGCACAGGTAATTCCGCCGCCGTTGATATATCCCTTTATATATGATGTACCAAGCTTGGAGATGATATCAAGATCAGAGCTGTAGCATTCGTATGTACGTCCCCAGCGAGGATCTACGGATGGTGTTACAACAGGGAAGAAATTCCACGGGATATGGCATAATCTTGCTTCATCTGCCACAGCCTGTCCCATCTGATATGTAAGCTCCTCGTCATTGGCAGCACCAATGCCGATATTGTGCGGGAATATTACTGAATTCAGACAATAGTTAACACCATGAGCGTGATCGCTTCCATATATAAATGGTATTCCTGCCTTTGAATTTACAGCACCCTTCTGAAGATCATTCGTAAATTCCTGCCATTCCTGACAAGTAAATTCCATACCCGAAAGCTCACCGAGCACACTGCCGAAATCCTCTGCCTTCATAATATCCTCAGGATCATCATAAACCATATATATAGCAGGCTGTACCATCTGAGAAGCCTTTTGTTCGAGAGTAAGCTGTGCAACTATCTCCTCGGGAGTCATGGAAGCATACTCCTGATATTTAAACTGCTTCTCACTTCCGATATCGGTTGTATCACCAGCAGCTGTAGTTGTTTCGTTTTTTGTTGTATCTGTTTTATCCTTCTTGTCGGCACAAGCTGCCAAAGCTGTTATCATAGCAAGTGACAGCAATATTGAAACGATCTTTTTCATATTATTTCTCCTTATATAATATTATAAAAAATAACATCCTCATTATTGTTAAATATGTATTTATTATATCATAGTATGCATAAGGAGTCAATATCTGAAATGTTTACTATCATTTACAATTTGTTTACATTTACAGCCGCACATCTCCTCTTTTTTTACGTTAATGTATATGAAACAAAGCAAAGCGTAAAGCTTAGCCCAAAGAGGAGGTTTATTTATGAAATTCAGAAGAATCATCTCAGCAGTTATGGCTGCTTTTATCGCATTCCCTACAGCTATTTCAGGAACTGTCAGCGCACTTGAAAACTCCGTACCCGGAGATGTAAATGCTGATTCCTGCTTCAATCTTTCCGATATGGTAATGTTCCGTCGTTGGCTATGCGGCAAGGGTGATCTCATAGACATCAGCGGTGCTGATGTAAACGGTGACGGCGAGCTTGACATATTCGACCTCAGCACAATGCGAAAAATGCTCGTAGAGGGCATCAGCAGCGTTCCCGTACCGGGCTATGCACCGAATTCACGTAATCTCTGCGCGGGCATAAGCAATTCAGGTATAGAAGGCAAAAAGGCAGACGAGAAATTCATCGAAAGCCAGATGAAATTCACTATCGACCTGCTCAAGGCTACAACAGAAGAAGGTCAGAACAGCATGGTATCGCCATATTCCGTAATGCAGGCACTTGCTATGACCGCAAACGGCGCAAACGGCAAGACACTTGAGGAAATGGAAGAAGTTCTCGGAAATGGTATGTCCATTAACGATCTTGACCAATATCTGCTCACTCAACGTATTAACTCAGTAAACCAAAATAAAACAGAATATAACAACTGGTCAATGAACACTGCAAACTCCATATGGGCAATAGATGATAGAAATCGTATCCAGCCTCGTCCCGAGTTTATCCAGAAATGTGTTGATTTCTATAACAGCGAATATTATATCGCTCCATTCGACCAGACTACCCTTGACGATGTAAATGGCTGGGTAAACGAAAAGACAAACAAAATGATATCCAAGATACTTGAATATATCTCCGAGGACGATGTTATGTATCTTGTAAATGCTGTTGCCTTCGAGGCGCAGTGGGCTGAACAATACGAAAAATACCAGATAAAGGACAGCAAGTTCAACGCTGCGAATGGCGAAAAACAGGACGCAAAAATGCTGTGCAGCGATGAACTCTATCTCAGTGACGAGAATACCACAGGTATGCTGAAGTCCTACAGCGGTGGAAGATACGCCTTTGCTGCACTTCTCCCAGAGGAAGGTACTTCCGTTGAACAGTATGTTGCAGACCTTACTCCCGAAAAACTCACCAATATCCTCAACAGCTACAAGGGAAAATATGAAAGAGCAGATGTTGAGCTCCCTAAATTCAAATGCGAATACGGTGCTGATCTTTCCGATATACTCATAGATATGGGTATGCCTACAGCCTTCGGTTATAACCCTGATGTTGATGCTGATTTCACCAATATGTCCGCTATAGCCGATATACACCCTATATGCATAGGCTATGTTGTCCACAAGACCTTCATCGACCTTGACGAAAACGGCACCAAGGCTGCTGCCGCTACATTGGTGGCTATGCAGGACAACGCTGCTTTTTTCCCAGAAGATAAAAAGGAAGTTATCCTTGACAGACCCTTTGTTTACTGTATTGTAGATACAGAGACATCTATCCCGGTTTTCATTGGTATACTAAATTCACTTTCATAAGCTGTGTCTGCACTTTGCAGCTTAAAATAAGACATATCCTGTAAGGGGGATAATCAAAGGGGGAACTTTCTTGAAAGCTCCCCCTTTTTTTAGAGAGGCTGATTTCCATGTGTTAACCAATGTTAACAAAAAAATATACCTCATATACGTACATAAAAATTACGCATAATCTACCGCGAATTATGCATTTCCCAAAAATTTCTCTCCTTAGTTGCTTTATTCATTATAATGTGATATAATATAATGATGTATACAAAAAGACTACAGAGGAGGTGTCTCTTTGGCATTTGATATAGATGAACAATACGACAAGATATACCGTTACTGCTACCTTAAAATAAAACATAAAGAGACCGCTGAGGATATTACTCAGGAGACCTTCCTCCGTTACCTCGAACACCCTCAGTACAGCAATATCGATAAAACATTGCAGCTTCTCTACACTATAGCAGGCAACCTATGCAGAGACGAATTCAGAAAGCAAAAGACCGATGAACTGACAGATACAGAGGCTTCATCGGAAAATATAGAAGAAAACGTGCTCTCTGATCTGGAACTGAAAACTGCTCTCACAAAGCTTTCGGAAGATGACAGAGAACTGATACTCCTCAGATATATAAACGGAGTACCTGTAAACGTAATGGCAAAGCTGTACAATATCTCGCGTTTTGCATTAAACCGAAGGATAAACCGTGTCCTCGGTCAGCTTCACGAGTATATGGGAAAGGAGGAGCTTATATGACAGATAAAGAAAAGGAAAAACTGCTAAATGCCTTTGAAATTCCTGATCCTGACAGAAAGAAACAATTTGCGGCCGAATTCAGGAAGCGTACACCCGAAAAGGTAAAAAAGCCTTTATTTCCTGTTATAACAAAAGCTGTAGCTTCCGCTGCAATGCTTGCACTGGTGATCGCTGCAATAACCCGTCTCCCAAAGCATAATCCCGATGAATATAAAGATACCGTAATTGCAACTACCGTGGAAGTTTCTTCCGATAATACTTCCTCTCAGACCAATGATAATACTTCCATAGCTGTAACTACTACCACAGTCAGCGGCAAAAAAGTCACAACAACGACTACGGTCTCTGACGATAAAACAAATACGGATACAAAAACAACTACCACGGAGAAAATACCGGACGAGAATGACGACGATACCACTTCTCCCCGCGAAACAACAAGAGCTGTCAGAACGACAAGAAACAACGAGCTCACAACTCCGCGCACCACAAAGACTACAAGTGTAAAAACTACCTCTCACCATGAAGCAGTACGCACAACTGCCACAACAAACAAACATGAGGAGATACCGAATGTCACTACAGTTACAACAACAGTAGCTGCACCAACATTCGAGAAGAGCACCGGAAGAGATATGACAGTAGACATTGACGTAGAATATGATATACGTAGTGAGATACTTACCGTAAAGGATCTTATGCCTGAGAGCGATTCCAGTGACGGAAATCAGAGTAATAACGGAAGCCCCGCTGTCGGTGCTCCTGCTGAACAGATAATAAAACAGATGTTTGATTACTCTAATGCCGTGATACTTGCAAAAGTTGACAAAATAGTGTATACTTCTATATACGGAGAAGCCTATACCGCTGAAAATATCACCGTAGAAGAGGTATTCAAGGGCAGTCTCAGGACCGATGACACAATAACACTTTTCGTCAGCGGCGGATATATGTCCGCTGAGGATTATATAAAAAATCATAAACATATTTTCCTTCCTGAAGCAGAGAACTACTCTATCTTCGATGACGGAGGCTGCATGGGAAAGGAATACGTGGGAGAAACTTACCTGTTTTTCATCAAAAAAACTGAAAGCGGCGAATTCCCGCACGGTTCATACGAGCTTATACACTTTGGTGATGAGGCAATATTCAGATGCTCGGGAGACAACTATGTCTCTATGCATGATGATACGCTTTCACTGGACATTTCATCGTTATACTAACCTTTTATGCATGATATATTCGCTGATCTCAGCGTAAGAACGTTCATTTATGCAGCATAAGCAATCATTTTGGAGAAGGCAAAAAAATTTTCAATATTTTTGTCACAATTCCGAGATACTGTACGTTATGTTAATATAGAACGTAAAACACCCCATGAAAGGAAGATACTTATGAATAACAAAAAGCTGTTGAGCTTTGTTCTCTCAGCTGCTATGGCAGCTTCATCAATACTCCCTGCGACAGTATATGCAGCTGTCAGCGGTGACGTCAACGGTGACGGTTCTCTGACCTCAGCTGATCTCGAAATATTACAGGGATATATCCTCGGCAAGCATGATATTACACAGAATCAGTTCAAGTTAGCCGATCTCAATGCCGATCAGACAGTGGATATTTACGATGTTACTGCTCTCAGAAAGAAGATACTTGCTACTGACAGGACTCTCAGCTTCAAATCTGTTACAGACAGAATGAACGATGGCATCACAGATGCTCTCAAAAAGCTTGATCTTCAGGCAGGCGGTACTGTGGTAAAGTCAACGGACGAGCTGAAAAAGGCAATCTCTCCTTATTTCTCTGAAGCTGTAGTAAATAACTACCTCAAGAAATATAACGCTGATTTCTTCAAGGAGTCGGTTCTCCTTGTAAAGCCTGCTTACTTTGATCCTGCAAAGTTTTCAAAGAACGGTACGCTTTCAAAGCTCAGCTGCGGCTGTGACAATTCCTATGCAGGTCTTTACACAACAGGCCCTACCGTTGATCAGGGTCTAAATATCAGACAGGCACACGACTTCAATTCTGCTTCACTGGGACAGATCCCTCCCGGAGCAAAATTCAATATAACCCATGCAAACGGAACAGGAAACGGAGACTTCGGTCATGTTACATATAACGGCATATCAGGCTATGTAAATATGTATTATGTCACAAAGCTTTCAAGTGCAGCTCCGACATATATATCTGTACCTGATATAAAGGTAGATTCCGTAAAATACTCAAACGGTACAGTTACAGTATCTGCTGCCGAGTATAACGCAAGCTCAAACGTAAGCTTTGCAGCAGCCGTTCTTGCACAGGCTGTGGTTTCAAAGAAGGATTACTACGCTTCAAAGGCACAGTGGACAGTTACCACAACGACAACAACAACTACTACAACGACAACAACTACCTGCGCGTACCCGCTTGCCAAGGCAAGAATGGATCAGAAGAACATAAAAACTCTCAAGGACGCATTTGTAGATTGTTCATCCTCAAATACAGTCTCCTACGTTGAATGGGAAAAAGACGCAACCAAGATAACCCTGACAAAGGCTGCTGATTACGGCTTTAACAGCCGAAACGGCGATGCAAATGCAAAGGCTACAGGCAACTGCTATGTACTTGCTGCTATGTTCTGCGAAATGGCAAGACTTCTCGGATATGACGCACATCTTATAAACGGACGCTGTCCTCTGCTTGTAGGCGGCTACGGTCCTCACGGCTGGGTCGAGATTATAGAAAATGGCACAGCTTATGTATACGACCCCGATTATACACTGGAATCAAAGGGCGATAACGGCTTCGCACTTACATATGGTCATACTGTATGGCCAATACAGAAGCTCAACGAGATAAAATAAAAGGAGATAATATTATGAGAAAACCATTAGCAATACTTGCATTTATTTCTGTACTTGCTCTTGCTGGCTGCGGAAGTGTCGCACAGTCGTCAAATGTTTCGCAGACAACTACTTCGGCAACAACTACTGCCGAGCCAACTACAGAAGCAGCAACAGAAGCTGAGGAATTAAAACTTATCGGCAAGAAAGCATCAGGCTCTGATGTGTTCACTCTTGACCTTGAAAACAAGACAGGCAAGGATATAACAGGCTTTACAGTAAAGGCTGCAACAGAAGAGGAATATCCTGATAATATGCTTGAAGAAAAGGATACCTTCACAAAGAACGAAAAGCGTAAGCTTTACTATGTTCCAAAGAAGGTAAGCGATGTAGTATATGACGATTCCGATAAAATAGCTAACCTCCAGTATACTGTAAAGCTGGTATTTGCTGACAAGGAAGAGGCTGTTCTTCACAACTTCCCATTTGATGACCTTGATTCAGCTGAGATACACAACGAGGACGGTATCACATTTATCAAGTATACATCAAAGCTAACAAAGGAAAAAGTAGATACAAAGAATGCAGAGGAAATGACTGCTATTCTCCCCGACTCTACAAAAGCTATTCAGGAGATCGACCCTGATGCAAATAATCATATAGATGCGACCTACGATCCAGAGCCAAGCTATACTCCCGCTCCGACACAGGCTCCTGAAGTAAACACTCCCGATACGGGCTGCGGCAGCAACTTTGCTACAACTCCTACCCCGGATCAGGGCTGTGGAAGCGGCTTCGCTACAAATCCGGATCAGGGCTGCGGAAGCGGTTTCGTGACAAATCCCGATCAGGGCTGCGGCAGCGGTTTCGCTACCAATCCCGATCAGGGCTGCGGAAGCGGCTTCGCAACTAACCCTGAGGCAGGCTGCGGAAGTAATTTCGTAACAAACAACTGAAAATAATATATGAATAACAGAATATTATATCTGAGTCGTATCAAAGCTCTTGCCTGTATAGCGGTAACAGTACTGCATACCTTTCTTGCAGCCAATATGTACTCCCGTGACATGAGTACACAGGGAGCTATGATGGCTGTAAGGAACTGCATGATGTGGGCTGTTCCATGCTTCGTAATGGCTTCGGGAGCACTTCTCCTCGACAACAAGCGTGTACTTACACTTAAAAAGCTTTTCGGCAAATACGTCCTGAGAATGGCTTTGGCTCTTGTAATCTTTTCGGTACTGTTCGCAGTATTCGATGGTATACTTATCACGCCAAAGGGCGCAGGCGGCATATTGACCGACTCGCTGAACGCTATATTCTTCGGAACAGGCTGGATGCATATGTGGTACATATATCTGCTGTTCGCACTGTATTTACTGCTGCCAATATATAAGATAATAAGCGGAAATGCTTCTTCGGAACAGCTCAAATATATGCTTCTCATTTATACTGTATTTGCTTGCCTGCTCCCATTTATAGAAACAGTTTCAGGCAAAAAGCTGCCATTCTATATCTGCATATACACGGTCTATCCGCTGTATTTCTTCTTGGGTCACGCACTTCATACGGGAATAATAAAGCTGCCGAAAAAATCAAGCGGTCTCATGCTGATAATATGCCTCGGCATAATCGCAATGCTGACTGTCCACGCTTACAGCAATTCAGCAAACGCCCCCGAAACAAGCGGTAAAATGATATCTCTCCTCGGAGTTTACTCATTCCCGCTCTATTTAGCAGCTTCTGTTGGTACCTTCGGTTTCTTCCGAAAGACTAAAAATCAGACCGTACCTGTATTTGACAAGATAGCCTCAGAGCTTGATAACTGCTCATTCGGTATCTATCTGCTGCATATGGCTGTACTCAGATATATATTCTTATACATGAAATTCAACCCCTTTGAACACGGCGGTACGATATCTATAATAGGCATATGCCTGCTTACTCTCGTTATCTCCTACGGAATAACGAAGCTGCTTAAATTCGTACCATACGTAAACAAACTCATATAACGCAAAGCTCCCGAAAACGGGAGCTTTTTTATTCCCGTATTGCTTTATGCTGCAATATATTGTATAATTTAACTGAGGTGATACCATGAAGGAAATACCTGTTTCTGAATACAGCCGTTTTATCAAAACAGCACAGGATATCCCCTTTTGCAGAGTCTATCCCATGTCTGTAACAGAAGGCATACAGAGCGGCTGCATATATACAAATGAAAGCGAAAGCCTTATTCTTATACGTCACAGAAGCAACTTCACGTTTATGTCGGGAACTCCCAATGAAGATGAGCTGCGCCGGATACATGAGCTCATTCTGTCCGAGAAACTAAAATTTCTGTGTCAGGACAATTCACTTGCCGAAAAGCTGATGCAATACGGCGGCGTGGAGCTTATACCACGTGATATATACAGATATCCCCATGAAAAAGCACCCGAGACAGTTTTCCCGTACGGCTATACAATGCGCAGTATAGATGAGGAACTTTTCAGCAGGCTCTCGGGAAGAGTGTTCCCCTCCTATTACTGGACGGATTACGATGAATACAGCAGAAACGGCAAGGGAATCTGTATAATGCACGGCAATAAACCTGCTTCATGGGCTTTTTCGGCAGCCTCAAGCAGTACAGAATGTGATATCGGCATTGAAACAGATGAGGCATACCGCAGACGAGAACTTGCTTATACAGCCGCAGCTACTTTAATGAATGATATACTTCCCGATAAGCATCCTGTATGGAACTGTCAGCGCACAAACCGCGGTTCAGCCCGAACAGCTGAAAAACTTGGCTTTGTAAAATGTTCCGACTGCATATTGATACGCAGACCTTTACAAGCTTAGTATGTTAGCTTTTTTGTAACCTATCATCTGCCCTTTGCATATTATAGTGTGAAAGGAGTGGTGATAATGGAAACACCGGAAATTACCGCTATAATAGTTGTTGCTGTAATTGCCGCCGCAGAGCTCATATGCCTTTTTATCTTTTCAAGACACAGCGGCAAAAGCTATCCCCTGTACAGCGCAGTACCTGTATTTGCAGATGATAAAGAGCTTTCCGAACGTCTTGACTACCTTTCTACCCTCATTGAGGACGGAAGTCTGATAGCTGACACCATATTGCTCATAGATTACAGTGCAAGCACCGAGCAGCTTCAGCTATGCAGTGAATTCTGTCAGCGGTATCACTCTGCCGAGATAATTATCCCTGATGAAATAGAAGAAAAGCTAAAAAAAATTTGCTTTTTATGATCTTCTGTGATATAATATAAAATGTATTTTTATGTGCAGAGGTGAAAAACTTGGAGCATGAAGTCCTTCATATAGAGGGCACTGTAGAAAATGTCCTTTACAAGAATGAAAACAACGGCTATATCGTTCTTGACCTTGATGCAGGCGGCGAGCTTATCACTGTTGTCGGAGAGCTTGGCGACATCGAAGAGGGCGAAGGACTTATCCTCGAAGGCAATTACATCACCCACCCACGCTTTGGTAATCAGTTCAGTGCAGTCTACTGTGAAAGAAAGCTTCCCGCAACTGTAGTTAATATCGAAAAATATCTTGCTTCGGGAGCTGTCAAGGGCATTGGTCCCGGACTCGCAAAGAAGATAGTTGAGGTATTCGGTGACCGCACTCTCGATATCATGGAAAATGCTCCCTTTCGTCTTGCAGAGATAAAGGGCATATCCCCAAAGAAGTGCGATGAGATAGCCGCTGAGGCTCAGAAGCTCTTCTGCCTGCGCAATCTTATGGCGTTTCTTTCACAGTATGAAGTAAAATCAAGATTTGCCATGAATGCCTACAGGAAGTACGGCTCTGACTCAATGACGCTTCTCAGGCTCAATCCCTATCTGCTTTGTACGGACTATATCGAGCTTGATTTCACAAAAGCTGATACTATCGCTCATGATCTGCACATAGCCCGCAACGACAACAAGCGCATAATCGCAGGAATACAGTATATCCTCCGCGCAAACGGCGGTATCGGTCACACCTGCCTGCCCCTTGAAGTTCTTGCACAGAAAACACAGTCTACTCTCGGAATTTCCGAAAGTGACTTCTATACAGCCTACAATGCAGCTCTTGATGATGACGAGCTGTTTGAATACATAAAAAATGAGATAGAATTTGTGTATCTCCCCGATTACTACTATGCTGAAAGCTTTATTGCTGACAGGATACATATTCTGAAAGACTTCTCCTCCCCCGAGGATTTCAACTATGATACACTCATAGACATCGAGGAAGAGGAGCATAACATAAAATACGAAAAGCTCCAGCGTCAGGCTATCACCACTGCTGTTTCACGAGGGCTCATGGTGCTTACGGGCGGCCCCGGTACAGGTAAGACCACAACTCTCAATGCCATGATCTCAATATTTGAGAAGAGGGGCATGAAGGTCTTGCTTGCTGCTCCAACAGGACGAGCAGCAAAGCGTATGTCAGACCTGACAGGCTGTGAGGCAAAGACTATACACCGTCTCCTTGAAGTAGTCTATGACTCTGGAGACAGGCTCACCTTCGCCCACAACGAGAATAATCCCCTTGACTGCGATGTACTTGTCATAGACGAAATGTCAATGGTGGACGTTGTACTCTTTGAGAAACTTCTCCGTGCTGTACGTCTCGGCTGCCGACTCATAATGGTCGGCGACAGCGATCAGCTTCCGTCTGTAGGCGCAGGAAATCTTCTCGGCGATATCATCGATAGCGGCATAGTTCCTGTTACGGAACTTAAAGAGATATTCCGACAGGCTCAGCAAAGCTGTATAGTCACAAATGCTCATAGGATAGTCGCAGGAGAATACCCCGACCTTACAAGAAAGGACTCGGACTTTTTCTTCTTCAAACGCACTGATTATCAGCAGGCATTACAGCTCATAGTAGACCTTGCAAAAACAAGGCTCCCCAAAGCCTATAAATACTCCCCCACCGACGATATACAGATACTTACCCCTTCACGCAAGGGTGTTACCGGCACTGTTGAGCTCAACAAGCTCCTGCAGAGCGAGATAAATCCCCCCTCCAAGAACAAGCAGGAGAAAAAGGGCTATGTCTATACCTACCGCGAGGGCGATAAGGTCATGCAGACCCGAAACAACTATGACATAACATGGTCGAAGGAGGGCGAACAGGGCGCAGGTATCTTTAACGGCGATATAGGGCGTATAATAAGTATTGACAACAGAAGCTCACTTGCTGTCATAGATTTTGACGGCAGAAAGGCTACATATACATTTGACCTGCTTTCCCAGGTAGACCTTGCATACGCCGTGACAGTCCACAAAAGTCAGGGCTGTGAATTTGAAGCAGTAATACTGCCCATTATGGGCGGATTTGATAAGCTGTGCTACAGAAATCTGCTGTACACAGCCGTTACAAGAGCAAAAAAGCTCCTCATAGTCATCGGCAGTGAGGAGAATATAAATAAAATGGTAGACAACAACAAGCGCACAAGGCGTTACACCTGTCTGCGCCATATGCTTGCAGGAACGAAGAAATCCCCTTCGCCCTTTGAGCAGTAAGAAAGGAAGATAAAAATGGCAAATACTGATATCGGTATCGACCTCGGTACTTCAAATATCGTTATGACTATGGGCAATAAAGGAGTAGTCCTCAGCGAGCCCTCCGTTATCGCCTACAATACAAGAACAGAAAGAGTCCTTGCAGTCGGCAAGGAAGCCTATGAGATGATAGGCAGGAATCCAGATTATATCGCAGTTAAGCGACCTATCAGCGAGGGCGTTATCTCGGACGATGACCTTACCCACAGCATGATACGCGAGTTCATACTTAAAGTTACAGGCAAACAACTTGTAAAGCCGCGTATCGTTATATGTATCCCCTCATTTATCACGGATATCGAGAGCCGTGCTGTTGTAGAAGCTGCAAAGAGCGCAGGTTCAAGACAGGTATATCTTATACAGGAGCCAATTGCGGCCATGATAGGCGCAGGTGTTAACATCACAAAGGCTAAGGGACACATGATAGTTGATATCGGCGGAGGCACTACCGATGTTGCTATCGTTTCCATGAACGGTGTTGTTACATCACATACCGTAAAGGTGGCAGGAAACGCTATAGACCGCTCTATAATCAAGTATATGCAGAATAAGTACAAGCTCCTTATCGGTGAAAGAACTGCCGAAAAGGTAAAGATAGAGCTCTGCAACCTCTACGACCCAAGCGATGAGATGACCTATATCGTCAAGGGAAGAAGCCTCCTCAAGGGACTGCCTGCACAGGTGCTTCTCAGCGAAACAGAGCTTTTTGAGGCTATCGAGGACGACACCTTCACTATCATGGAGGCTATCCGCAAGGTACTTGAAGATGCTCCGCCTGAGCTTGTAGGTGATATCTACGACAACGGACTCCTCCTCACAGGCGGCGGCGCGCTTCTCGGCGGACTTACTCAGCTCATAAAGCGTACACTGGGAATAAGCTGCAATATCGCCAAGGACTCCATAAACTGCGTAGCCAAGGGCACAGGTATGGCATTCGGAAGAATGACTACCCTATTAGATGGCTTTGAGGCAGCTACGGTTTATAAGTATCGCTGATACAGTAATTAGTAATAATAAAGGGCGGATAAAATCCGCCCTTACTATTATTTTGAAATAATATTCTCAGCAGCCTCTGTAAGCCACTCGCCCTCAAAGAGTTCGATAGTACCCTGATCGCAGAGCTTAGCAAGCTGTGGGTCGATAGGGAGCTTTGCAAGTACAGGTATATCATACTGTGCAGCTATCTCCTCAATGTGGCTCTCACCGTAGATGCTGTGACGCTTTCCGCAGTCAGGACATTCAAAATAGCTCATATTCTCGATGATACCGAGAATAGGTATATTCATCAGCTTAGCCATTTTTACAGCCTTTTCAACTATCATTGAAACCAGCTCCTGAGGTGAAGTAACGATAACGATACCGTCAACAGGAAGAGACTGGAAAACAGTAAGCGGAACATCGCCTGTTCCCGGAGGCATATCAACTACGAGGCAGTCGATATCCTTCCAGATAACGTCAGTCCAGAACTGCTTTACAACACCTGCGATAACAGGACCTCTCCATACAACAGGGTCGGACTCGTTTTCGAGAAGAAGATTTATAGACATGATGTCAAGACCCATTTTGGACTTTGCAGGGATAATGCCGAATTCGCAGGCATCAGCCTTCTGATGTATGCCAAAAGCCTTGGGGATAGACGGACCTGTGATATCAGCGTCCATTATACCAACATTCTTGCCAAGTCTCTGCATAGATACAGCAAGAAGAGAGGAAACGAGAGTCTTTCCGACACCGCCCTTACCGCTGACAACTCCGATAACCTTACCGATATTGCTCATAGCATTGGGCTTTTCGAGAAAACTCTGTGGCTCCTGTCTGCTGCCGCAATCGCTTCCGCAGCTTGAGCAGTCATGTGTACATTCACTCATTAAAAACACTCCTTATGATGTAATAGATTTATTATACCACACATTTACGAAAATAGCAACACTCACGGTGAAAACTATCATATAAATTCATTACAGCGCGAAAAAAGCGGCTCGGGCTCCTCGCTTATATCCCAAATTATAATTTTAGTCAACAGCATATTGACAAATGTATAACACAGTGATATAATAACAGTTAAGAGTTAATGTGTCTGCTTCGCGGACTTATTTAAATAATATCGCTGTTAGACGATATGATTACTCTCAACTTTTATAGTATCTTCGGGGCAGGGTGTAATTCCTGACCGGCAGTATAGCCTGCGAGCCTTTTAGGCTGATTCGGTGGGATTCCGAAGCCGACGGTAAAGTCCGGATGAAAGAAGATAAACCGCGCAATATGTGCAGTATAAGTATTTATGCCCCGAATTACGGGGCTTTTTATTTTTTTACAGACAGGGGGCTTTACAATGAAAAATATCCTGCATAATGTATTCCTTGCAATCGGTCTCGGAACAGTTATATTTGTTCCTTTCCTTATCATCGACAAGGGGCTCAACGATACTCTTGTTTCCGTACTCATATGGTTCGGAGCGTCAATACTTTACGGACTATCCTTCACACTTCTGAAGCTGAAAACAAAGCTTCGTTACCCTATCCACTGTCTCTCCTGCTTTATTATGACACTTGCTGTAAGGATAGGCTATTCTTATTATTCAAATGGCAGCGTTGACTTCACAAAGCTCCTGCTCATAACCATACCTATATTTATTATCATTTATATGATAATGTATTTCTATATGAGATATTTCGGAACTGTTTACAATAATAAGAACGATTAAGCAATATCAACATACATTTTCATCTGACAGTGGAACGCCGATAACGGTGTTCCCAACAAAAAATTATCTTACGGAGAAACAATGACACACGAAGAATTTATGCTTGAAGCACTTGAGCTTGCCAAAAAAGGCATGGGCTTCACATCACCAAATCCAATGGTAGGAGCTGTTATCGTCCGAAACGGCGAGATAATAGGCAGCGGCTACCACAAAAAATACGGCACCCTCCACGCAGAGCGCAATGCGTTTGCATACTGCGATGATAACGGCATAGACTGTACGGGAGCTGATATGTATGTTACTCTTGAACCCTGCTGTCACCACGGCAAGCAGCCGCCCTGTACCGATGCTGTTATAGCTCATGGTATAAAGAGAGTATTCGTAGGCTCTTCCGACCCCAATCCTCTTGTTGCAGGCAAGGGTACACAGATACTGCGCGAGCATGGTATCGAAGTTACAGAGGGTGTGCTCAAAGACGAATGTGACGCTATAAACGAGATCTTTTTCCACTATATCACAACAGGTCTGCCATTCGTCACACTTAAATACGCTATGACTATGGACGGCAAGATAGCCTGCTATACAGGCGAGTCCAAATGGATAACAGGAGAAGCTGCCCGCGGACAGGTACAGATTGAAAGACTGCGCCACAGTGCAATAATGGTCGGTGTGGGAACTGTTCTTGCAGATGACCCTATGCTCACCTGCCGGCTTGAAAATGGCAGAGATCCTGTGCGTATAATCTGTGACTCAGCTCTCAGGACTCCTTATGAATGCAACATCGTAAAGACAGCTAAGGAAGTCCCGACTATCATCGCTACAGTCTCAGACGATGAAGCAAGCGCGGAAAAATTCAGAGCCGCAGGCTGCCGCATAATAAGGACCTCACCCGTCAACGGTCGTGTAGACCTAAAAGAGCTTATGAAGATACTTGGAAACGAAAAAATAGACAGTATCCTCCTCGAAGGTGGCGGCGAGCTTAACTGGTCCGCCCTCAGCATTGGCATAGTAAGCAAGATACAGACATATATTGCTCCTAAGATATTCGGCGGAAATGGTCCTTCACCCGTAGGCGGAGAAGGAGTCCCCTTCCCCTCGGCTGCTATAATGCTGGAAAAGGGCAATATCGTCAGGATAGGCGATGATATCCTAATAGAAAGCAGGTTGAACAATGTTTACGGGAATAATTGAGGAAATAGGAACTGTATGCTCCGTAAAGCGTTCAGGAAGCTCCTCATTCATTGAAATAAAGGCACAGAAAGTCCTTGAGGATGTTCATATAGGTGACAGCATCGCCGTAAACGGAGTATGTCTTACCGTTACACATTTCAGCGGCGGAGTATTTCGCGCTGATGTTATGAACGAGACCTTAAACCGTTCGTCTCTTGGAAGCCTTGCCTCGGGCAGTCCTGTCAACCTCGAAAGAGCTATGGCGGCCGGAGGTCGCTTCGGCGGTCACATAGTTTCGGGACATATCGATGGAACAGGTACTATTACCGATATAAAAAATGACGGTATCGCAGTATGGTACACTATTGCCGCATCTCCCGAGCTGCTGAGGTATATCGTTGTAAAAGGCTCTATAGCCATTGACGGCATAAGCCTTACTGTTGCAAAGGTAACAGATACATCTTTCAGTGTATCCATTATCCCTCACACTGCGTCACAGACCATTCTCGGAAACAGAAGGATAGGCGATACGGTAAACCTTGAAAACGATATCATCGGTAAATACGTTGAAAAGCTAATGAAGCCTGCGGACTCCTCTCCTCAGAGCAGTCTCAGCATGGAAATGCTGGCAAAGCACGGTTTTATATAAATATCACTATCAGCAAGGAGAAATCTTAATGTTCAAGTACAACACTGTTGAGGAAGCCTGCGAAGCCCTCCGAAACGGCGAGATCATCCTCGTCACAGATGATGAGGACAGAGAAAATGAGGGCGATATGATATGCGCCGCTCAGTTTGCGACCACAGAGAATGTAAACTTTATGGCTGCTCATGCAAAGGGTCTTATATGTATGCCTATGAGTGCACAGCTCTGCAATAAGCTCCACCTTCCGCAAATGGTGGACTACAATACCGATAATCACTGCACAGCCTTTACTGTATCCATAGACCATGTAGATACTACCACAGGCATATCTGCTGCAGAGAGAGGCTATACCGCACGTATGGCAGTATCTCCTGACGCAAAGCCCGATGACTTCCGCAAGCCGGGTCATATGTTCCCGCTTACAGCTAAGAAAAACGGAGTTCTCGAACGCGAGGGACACACCGAAGCAACTGTTGACCTTATGCGTCTGGCCGGTCTTGAGGAGTGCGGACTGTGCTGCGAGATAATGCGTGATGACGGCACAATGATGAGGACTCCCGAGCTTCAGGAAAAGGCTGTGGAATGGGGTATGAAATTCATTACCATTCAGGCACTTAAAGACTACCGAAAGGTACACGACCGCCTTGTAGAGTGCGTGGCAAATACAAAGCTGCCTACAAAGTACGGTGAATTCCGTGCTATGGGCTATGTGAACAAGCTCAACGGTGATCACCACGTTGCTCTTGTAAAGGGCGATATCGGTGACGGAAAGGATATCCTCTGCCGTGTACATTCAGAGTGCCTTACAGGCGACGCCTTCGGCTCGCTTAAATGTGACTGCGGACAACAGTTTGCTGCGGCAATGTCGCAGATAGAAAAAGAAGGCCGCGGAATACTCCTCTACATGAGACAGGAGGGACGAGGCATCGGTCTTATAAATAAGCTGCGCGCCTACGAATTGCAGGACAAGGGCATGGATACTCTTGAAGCAAATCTTGCACTTGGCTTTCCCGGAGATATGCGCGAATACTATATCGGCGCACAGATACTCCGCGACTTGGGCTGCAAGACACTGAGATTGTTGACAAACAACCCCGATAAGGTCTACGGACTCAGCGGCTTCGGCCTTGAAATAAAGGAGCGTGTACCCATACAGGTGGACGCTACCGCTTACGACCTGTTCTATCTTAAAACAAAACGCGATAAAATGGGTCATATTTTAGATTATTGAGGTGAATTAAAATGAGTATATGGTGGTATTTTGCTACAATTGCGTGTTCTGCCGGAGTTTTATTTGAATTACTGTGCTGTATAAACCTGCTCCGCGGTATGCTCAGACACAAGGAAAAGACAATAGTTATGAATCTTCCAGCCCTGCTTTTATATTTCATAGCCATAATAGTCGGAATATGCCTTGCAATATTCAATGCAAGCTTCCGTATCCCGTGGATACTTATGACTGTGATAATGCTTCTCTCTGTTTTCTGTCTCTGTGTCCCTGTAACACCTGATGGCATAGTAAGTGCAGGTCCATTAAAAAGTGAACTTATCCCACGGGAGGAGTACAGCTATGAATTCTCAAAGGATAAAATGGGAGATTGTGTAAAGCTCTACCGCAGCGGTGCGGACAGACCTGCTGTATTTCATCTTGGCATAAAAAATATGAAAACCGTAAAAATGCTTGCTGACTGGTACGGCAAGCACGGATATGAAAATCCGCTTACAAAATAAGGAGACATCGCGCATGACAATGAAAAACTTCTGCATAGCTGTGCTGTGCGTTATGTCGGCAGTATTCGTACTTACCATGGCAGGATATTTCATATTCTGCATCAGAGTAAAAAGCGAAAAGAACGCTATAAAAGTAAAGCGTCACCGCAAAAAGAACAGTATATGGTGGTTCTGCTGCTGGCTCATATGGGTAGTGGTATTTCTCCTTGACTGGAGCGGCGCAAAGCATCTCGGCGATGAGTATAACGAACTAAACTACAAGCTGCTTTCCGTAGCAGGAGGACTTCTTACCATTCTTCTTGTACTAAACTTTTTTGTATGGAAATACTCCTACGTGACTTCACAGAGAGTATATCAGCCCCTCAGCTTCGGACTGGCATACAATAAGAAAAAGATAATGTACAAGATATCGGGAGATACCCTGAAGCTATGGTTCAACGACTCAATAATGCCAAAGGAATACACCATTCTTGAGGATAAAGATAAGCTTGAGCAGATGCTCAAGGACAATTACAAGCTTAATAAGATAGCAAAGGAGTAAATAATTATGAAGATCTATGAAGGAAAACTTGTTTCAAAAGATATAAGAGTAGGTATCGTTGTTGCTCGTTTCAACGAGTTCATCACATCAAAGCTTCTCGGAGGAGCTATTGATACTCTCAAACGCCATGACGTAAACGAGGCTGCTATAGATGTAGCATGGGTACCCGGTGCATTCGAGATACCGCTCATTGCTTCAAAAATGGCTAAATCAGGCAAATATGACGCAGTTATCTGCCTCGGTGCTATAATCAGAGGAAGCACCTCACACTATGACCTTGTATGCAACGAAGCTGCAAAGGGCATCGCACAGGTATCTCTCCAGAGCGATATCCCTGTAATGTTCGGCGTTATCACTACAGAGAACATCGAGCAGGCTATCGAGCGTGCAGGCTCTAAGGCAGGAAACAAGGGCAGTGAATGTGCTGAAGGTGCTATCGAGATGATAAACCTCATCAGAGAGATCGAGGCATAATGACAAACCTTATCTTTGATTACGACGGCACTATCCATAATTCTATTCTGACATATGCCCCTGCTTTCCGCGATACCATGAAATGGCTCTCCGATAACGGGTATATCACTCACCGCGAATACTCAGACAAGGAGATAAGCTACTGGCTTGGCTTCAATTCAACGGATATGTGGGGACAGTTCCACCCCGAGCTTGATCCCGTGATACGTGAAAAAGCCCGTATCATGCTGGGACAGGATATGGCACTGCGAGTAGACCGCGGTGAGGGGACTCTGTATGATGGGGCTGAGAAAATGCTCAGCGAGCTTAAAAACAGCGGCTATACCCTTATATTCCTCAGCAACTGCCGATTCCATTACCTTGAACGCCATAAAAGAGTGTTCGGGCTCGACCGATTTTTCGACTATTTCTACTGCTGCGAGGCATATGATTTTATACCCAAATATGAGATATTCCGAAAGATAGCCCCGAACCATGACGGAGACTTCATAGTTATCGGAGACCGCTTTCACGATATAGAAACAGCAGTTCAGAACGGTCTGCCGTCTATCGGCTGCGGATACGGCTTCGGCTCGGAGGAGGAGCTTGCAAAGGCGGATATCATAGTCCGAAGTATAAAGGATATACCTGAGGCTGTTAGAAAACTCCGTAACTGAACAGAAAGGAGAATTTATGAGACATTCCCGCATTTCTGCACTGCTCACTGCGGCAGTCCTTTCCATTTCAATGATATCATGCTCGGATAATAATACCGCCAGCGAAAGAATACAAAGATACAGAGATAAGGAAAAGGAATTCAGTATAGGACAGTCCTACGCTATAGACGAGGAAGATATCCCCGATGATATCGAGATATCAGATGAACTGTGCGATATTTCAAATATAGAGGAAAAGGTGCAGCTCCTTATTGAACATATAGATGATGAAGAGGAAGAAGCTGTTATCAAGGCGGATATACAAAATCTTCTTGATATGTATGACAGCCTTTACGAAGCTCATACAAATATGGAGGTAGTCTTTTATAAAAACTATTCCGATAAGGGTCTGGAAAGCGAATATAACAAGTTCTACCGTGCAGCTTACGTTGCTGAGGATCTTATAGCTCACGGCTTTATACACGGCTACAGCAGCAAATACCGCAGTCTTTTTGAGGAGCTTGTGGATAAAGATGATCTGATCAAGCATGAGGGTGAATATGACCTTGAAACCGCCCGTATCGAGTCGGAAGCAAGCTTTGAGGACAGAGCCGAGGCTATGAGTAGCTATTACGAAATCACAAGCAATGACGAGCTTTCAGATCAGGAAAAGGATCTGAAATGTGCTGAGATACTACTTGATCTGCTTGAGGATTATGACACGAATCTGCTGTATTCTCAGTATGACAGAGACTATACGGGTGAGGATATACTTGCATTAAGCAAAGCGGTAAAAACCGAGCTTACTCCTGTATATGACAAGCTCATGGACACGTATTTCGACAAGACCAACTGGGTCGAGACATTTTCATATAATGATAATATCTCCGATCCATTTCAGGTAATACGCGACTATGCGCCTTCCCTTTCGGCTGATATAAGCAAAAGTGCCGAGATAATCTGCAACGAAAAGCTTTACAGCATCTGTGATAATTCAGATGCATTCGGCGGTGCATTTACAGATGATCTACCCGTTCAGAGACGTGCAAGGATATTCATCGGAAATGTCGGAAAGGAAAATGAGCTTGGCTCTGCTATACACGAATTCGGCCACTTCCACGCCTGTCTCTACGACGATACTCCTGCTTATCTTTTCAAAAACAATATGGATATAGCCGAGATCCAGTCACAGGGTCTTGAGCTGCTGTTCATGCAGTTCTATGATGATATCTACGGAGATGTCAGCGATGCAAAGAAGATTGAAAAGGTGCTTGATCTGCTTGACTCGGTAATATGCGGCTTCTTTATCGGCGAATTTGAATATACTGTCGTTAAGGACTTGGATAATATGACTCCGCAGAAGGTAGTTGATCTTTTCTCAGAGCTTGCATCTGAATATCAGTCTTTATATAGTCTGAATATGATTCCTCACATATACGAAAGCCCGGGATACTACATAAGCTATGCTACATCTTCCCTCGCAGCCTTCGATATATTTGAGGATCTGCTCAAAGACAAGAAAAAAGCTCTTGAGCAATACGAAAAGATAGCAAGGACCTCATATAATTCAGGCGAATATACTTTCAGAATGGCACTTAAAGAATGTGGCTTCAGTGATGTTCTTTCAAATGATTACATCTCCGGGCTTGCAGACAAGCTTGAAGAATATGCGGAAGGCTTCTGAGCCGTGCTTATCAAAAAGCCCTTTCATAAATGGGCTGAAAAACAGCTTTTTTCAATGGAAAACCATTGATTATCAAAAAAATTTTTTTCTACGTATTTCACAATAAATCATAAAGATATTTGTATGTAATGTCTTGTACCGCAAAATACAGCCATTTATACAGAAATACAAAAAAGGACTGCAAGGCAGTCCTTTTGTTTTTTATTCGGTCCTGAGTGCTTCAACAGGGTCTTTTCTTGCTGCAACACCAGATGGGATAAGTCCAGCAATAAGCGTAAGGAACATACTTATCAGCACAAGTATGACAGCTCCCACAACAGGAACATGAGCACGCAACGTATCAAGACTGGTAACGCTGTGTATGATCGCGTTTATAGGTATCGTAAGAAGCACGGATACTCCTATACCTATAAGACCTGCCGCGAGTCCCACAAGAAGTGTTTCGGCGTTGAATACCGTGCGGACATTGTGCTTTGAAGCACCGATCGCACGAAGTATACCTATCTCTCTTGTACGTTCAAGTACAGAGATATATGTGATAATACCTATCATTATCGAAGATACAACAAGTGATATACCGACGAATGCAATGAGCAGGTAGGATATACCGCTTATAATGCCTGTTATTGATGACATAAGAAGCGCAACTACATCTGTATAATGGATAACGTCAGACTCCTTTACACCATCGTTATAACGCTTTATAGCATCTGCTATATCATCCTTGTCCTCAAAGCTCTTTGCAAAAAGTCTTATCCTTGAAGGATCGGATTCATCTGCAACGCCGAGAAGTCTGAGATTATCATCATATGTTGACTTGGATATCTCCTCTGGAGTATACTTTTCAAATACAACAGCATAGTTCTCATCGCTTACGGGAGTTGAGTCAAGCATAGCTGCAAGCTCTGCATTTGTCATGGAACCGAGCTGCTCCTGAGCCATTTTAGCATACTGATCTGCTATCTGCTCTCTTATAGCCTGCTCAGCATATTTCTTTATTTCATCATCACTCATCTGCTGAACGAATGCCTGCACCTGATCTGCATTTACACCAAGCTCGGCAGAGTACATCTGTGTTATCTGATCTAAAAACTGCTGACGGTCAAAGTCCTTCATTGCAGCTGCAACCTGTGCATCTGCCTGTGCAGGATCGGGCTGTGATATTACAAGGCGGTAGATATCAGCCTTTGTATCCGTATCAGCTTTTTTAATGAATTCCTTTGCTGTTTCAGCCTTTTCCTTTAATGTAGGCTCAACATAATCATCAGACATGAACTTTGTACCTGTGATAAGATCATTTTCCTTATCCTCAGTCTGCTTTTTTACAAGCTCGCTCTCATTTGTCTTATTTATAACATAATCGGTAAGCTGAGCGGTATAGCATACGTAACCCTTCAGCATAGGAGCCTTTACGCCCTCCTTAGGCTGTATGAAGCCAACTACCTTTATATCTGTTCCGATATCCTCTGCATTGTAAAGGTATTCAAGACCTGTCTTTGTTGCTGTAAGGTCTACGCATCCCTTTCCTGTTTCGTTATTCTGATAATACTCACATGGAAGTATCATTTTGAACTTCTTGCCAAGGATATCATTTATGCTCCACTCTACCTGTCCGTAATCCTTTATCTCCTCGTTGCTCATAGCAGCCTTGAGCTTTTCTGTAAAGCCCTCCTGATCCTTGAGACCCATTGCATATGTTATGATATCTGGAAGCTCATTATTCTGTGTCAGAACAACGACTACTTCATCATAGCTCTGAGGCCAGTTACCGTTGACAAGCTCATACTGCTCCTTTACAAGCTCATTTACAGGCTCTCCTTTTTCACCCGGAAGAAGCTCCTCCATTACATTGAGTCCGAAAGCCTGCATCTCCATATCAGCCATAGGGTTATTCATGGAAGCTGCCATGATATCCGACTCTCCCATTCCCATAGCCTTGCTGTACATATCCATAAAGTCTACCTTGATTATCTCGCCTGAAGGTGACTGTGTGAATACCGGCATTTTTACGTCATAGGAATAGCCTATAGCTGTAGCCTTTTCAGCGATAACACTGTCGTTTTCAAGGAATGTCTTGAAATCCTTCATATTATTTATCTGTTTTGCAGAGGTATTGAAGGAATTGAACATATCATATACCTGAGTATTTGCATATACCTTGTCTTCCTCAAAGGTACGTGCTTCATACTCCTTCTGGTTTTTCATAAGTGCCTCTATCATGCCGGAGGTATCAGTATTTTCACGCATAATTTCAAGCGGATAGGAAGAAAGAGTTTCCTCCTGTATATTGTCGATATACTCATTGATACCTGTTGCAAGAGAAAGGATAAGAGCAATACCGATGATACCGATAGAGCCTGCAAAAGCAGTCAGAAGTGTTCTTCCCTTTTTGGTAAGAAGGTTATTGAGAGAAAGAGAAACCGCAGTACCGAAGGACATTGATACTCTCTTTTTCTTCTCCTTTCCTGACTTTTTATCAGCCTTTTTGTCCTTTTTCTTTTCCTTTTTAAGCTCAAAGGGATCACTGTCACCTGTAAGCTTACCATCCTTTATCCTGATTATACGGGTAGCGTACTGATCCGCAAGCTCAGGGTTATGAGTTACCATGATGACCAGCTTATCCTTTGCTATCTCTTTGAGGAGCTCCATTACCTGTATGGAGGTCTCAGAGTCAAGAGCACCTGTGGGCTCATCTGCAAGAAGTATATCAGGGTCATTGATAAGAGCACGGGCAATGGCAACACGCTGCATCTGTCCGCCTGACATCTGATTAGGCTTCTTATGTATCTGATCACCCAGACCAACCTTTTCAAGAGCCTCCTTTGCACGCTTGCGGCGTTCGGATTTTGAAACGCCCGAGATAGTAAGTGCAAGCTCGACATTTGACAGAACGGTCTGATGCGGTATAAGATTATAGCTCTGAAAAATAAAACCGATAGAATGATTTCTGTATGCGTCCCAGTCTCTGTCCTTGTATTCCTTTGTTGAAACACCATTGATGACAAGATCGCCCGATGTATAGTGATCCAGACCTCCTATGATGTTCAGAAGTGTAGTTTTACCGCAGCCCGAATGACCGAGTATAGCTACAAATTCACTCTCGCGGAAGGTAACGCTTACCCCGTTGAGAGCATTTACGACATTATCCCCAACGCCGTACTTTTTCACGATGTCCTTTAGCTGTAACATTGGATCTCCCCTTCTTTAATATATTTACCTATAAATCCCTTGTGTAAATTAAAATTTACTGATTTCATTATAGCACT